>Ga0115001_10000156_pt1 | contig 45972 bp, 34 predicted proteins | sample ArcticOcean_MG_C_12_FD_89869 | JGI IMG/M metagenome (GOLD analysis project Ga0115001, IMG submission 89869) | Marine microbial communities from western Arctic Ocean - ArcticOcean_MG_CB8_130 | ecosystem: Environmental > Aquatic > Marine > Oceanic | place: Arctic Ocean: Canada Basin | collected... | reverse complement strand
TAAAATGCCGGACGGGGACGAAATCCCAGCGAATAAGCAAAGCAACTGTCTACGATTTTAGATGACAAACTTGTAATAAATTAAACGATGTCAGATAAAGAATTTGTCGATATTGACGCTCCAGTTCCATTGGCTTTCCAAAACAAACATCCAAAAAACAGCCTGCAAGACCATATCCAGCCAATTATCCATCATACAAGTAGACAGTACGACCAGACAGAGCCCGAAATGAAAGTGATGTAGGTGGAAATCGCATGTCTCATCGGCCTGGCAGACGAAAAATGACAATACGTTTGCAATTATAATTGCAAGGAACACACGGACAAAAATCAACCTATTTCGTATTTCTGGCCTGCAACAGCGTTTTGTCCATTCAAAAGTAAAAAGTTTCACAAACCAATAGATTATTATAGCAACAACGACCGTAAACACTCCGAAATAAGTCCACCACTGATCGTTAGTTAGGTCACTGTTCAGGGACGTCTGAAAAAACGCAATATTTCTAATACTCCCATAAATAACAGTCGATCCCAACATTGCAACAACGAACCCAATATACCTGCCTAAACCTATGAAAAACTCCCTCGTACACCTACACCATTTTTTAGCGCCTAAGCACGTCAACTTTTCAAACCCGTGCCAACTGAAATTGATAAAACAAAATGCAAGGAAACCAACCATGCAAAGGTCTCCAAACAAGTCCACACCACTTAATTCTGTTTGTTTAATATCCTGTGCTCGGTAAATAGAATATCCAATATAGAAATTTATGCAAAGTGTGAATACGTACAATGTAACACCTAAAAACGACTGACCATATTTATTTTTTTCGGCACATCTCGTGAAAACTTCGAAAAAATTAAATGGGTTGCTTTTAACCAGGGTTTTTTCGTTGGGACTAATTAGTTGCACGGTTAAATCTGCTTCTGTCCTCGTAAATTGTGGACTCAATTCGAAGATTAATGGACTTTCCATATACAAATTCTAGTTATGTGTATATAGTAAGTTTCCATTGAAAACAGAATGATTTACTCATATTTTTTTTTCCGCTGGCTAAACAGGACAAATAAATAAGAAATAAAATTATGGATTTACACGCAGGGGACGCGTGCCCACATTGCTGGCACCAGCCTAATATACAATTTGAAGAAGGAGGACTAGGAACATATAACATTGGTAGCTTAATAAAGATAAGCGGTGGCAACATAAATAAAAATGGTACATGTAATACTTGTAATATAAATTATACACAAGCCTTGCATTGTGAACACTGTAACCCAGACCAACCCTGTAGCAAACACTATGCGACGGTGTTTAATGGGTCACACTGGAAAGAAATGCCACTCGAAATTCACCTTCTATACATGCGAAATTCACCATATGATCGTGATTGGGCTAATCGGCCAAAAAATATTGGATCATGGTACGCATTTCAGTGTGACAGTTATTTGCAAGCTGTCGATTTACTGAAACGTTTTACATCGGGAGCTGATATACATTACAAATTATATTTTTTAAATACTTCGGACGGTACTGAGTTTTGGAAGGGATTACATACAATTTGTTTAGATCACTTTTCAGGTCAGGACCCAGTCTCTATCGCTGTCACTAGTTTTTATAATACATTCTTTGATAAAATGGGTGTATAATATATAAAAACAATTTTTTTTTATTTACCGCTAAATTTTTACATATTTTATTCGAATGGTGATACTTCGGTGTAACGCTCTAAATGATCCACTTTGTCAACAGAAGTTGACAAATGCGCTTCCAATGCGGCCAACATGGGGTGCTGGGCTTCATAGGGGGCGGTTTCGGTTTCGGTGTTAATTTCTTGGACGTATGATTCTTCTTCTACTTTAATTGCATTGGTGTTCTTTCTTTTCAATGATGACATTTTATTAGTCTTGTGTCTCAAATATATACTGTAAAAAAACTGTTTTTTTGGTGAGTGTGATTTGTTTGTCATTTAGTTCATATAATAGGAATGTACTACTATAAATATAAACAAATGTCCAAATATAAATGTTAGATCATACATATCAATTATTATATAAAAATGGGCGGTGGGATACCTCCGGGTTTGTATCGTGGCAATGGGCACCTGTCGATCCAAAAAGAAAAATTAAAGAAAAAACCGTATATCTGTTTCAAACCGTTAGCAAAAGCAGCCTTAAAGGAAGCAAAGGAGAAGGACCAAATGGAGATCCTTTTTTCGAAATTAAAAAAGAGTATATTTTCACAAGAAAAAATAAAGAAAACGTTTATGTATTACCAGAGATATTTTTTGTACATGGTGTTCCAAACAAAGGAAAAAACCAAGAACTCGAAAAATCGTTGGGAATCAACTGTGAAGACTTTGTCAAAAAAGCAACAAAAATGGAAGGAGAGCTTTACCATCACTACTTCGATTTGAACACGCATTTGACAACCAAAATGAGCCAGACTGTCTACGTCAAAGAAGGTAAAGTACACCTTTTACGCAATGATGCTGAAGTAAAAGGTGTCACTAAAGCCGATTTGAATGTGGCGTATACCAACATTCCATATGCAAGCTTTGCATCTGTAAAAACATGGGTTAAAACTCTATGGTAACAAATGGTAAAAAATACAATAAAAAATCTTTTTATTATCGTTATAATCTATTGACACTTGCCTCACACGTTCTTTGTGAAGCATCCGGTACAAAGCTAATAGGCTGCCACTTCCTGCAATCTCCGATGTCACAATCGCTTTGATAATCATTGCTTTTCCAATCTTGAAACGGATCCCAGGCATTTGGGTCTTGTATATATGGGTTTCTATTGAAGGTGAGCCCTGTACGATCGACAGGATCCCATTCGCTATCGTCTGAACCGCACATGTCTTGCGTAAAGCGGGACGAATCGGTCTCGCCTCCTTCGTCATAACACCAGCCGTAACTTGGACATAATTCTACACCACTTATGGACATGTCCGTGCCTCTGTTCGTTGACATACAAACATTGTCCAATGGGTTCCATGTGGCTTCCGCAGTTAGTTGATTGCTCCAGCACGTGCATTTACCACTGCCCTTCCTACCCCAGTCACAATAGCCGCCTCTGGAACAGGCGATGTAGCAATAGCCACGGTTGCATATCGGAACAGGATCTGCGGAGGAAACTCCCAGATGAAGACTTGACGCGGGTTGAAAGATATCTTCAAAGAGATGCAACGGCATTCTGCCACCGCCATCGCTCTTGGCCATTCCGTTACATTGTCGGCATTCATCCCCCCAGTACATCGGCGAGCATTCGGTGCATGTCATACTACTGCCTGCCGCATTTGTGTATTCGGGCTCCCCAGGATATCTTGGCTGAAACGGGCCAAGCATCCAAGCCGATTTTTCAGTCACTGTACATAAACAATCACCGTTTCCTTCAACGCCTGCATCGCATACCCCTTTTCGAGAGCATTGATTTTTAGCAGACCCGCCTGGACATGTCAGACAGTCTGGTCCCCAGAAACCATCGCTACAAATATCACATTTCGCGTCAAAGTCCCAATCACCGCATTCACAAAGATCTCCAGACCAAGCAATGATTTTGGAGGGAAAAACAATCTTTGTAATGGGATCAATGTAAACCTGTTCACCGCATGTACACCTCATTTTAAGGTATTCCCCGCCTTTCCCAGCTTCGTTAATACGAGCATACGATGCCTGACAAGTGCCTTTATTACCAGAACAGATAGTATTTGGTTTCTCAGTAATCCAGTCATATCCAGGACAGAAATCACATGCTGGCGACATTTCATAATGTTGCAGGGTTGCCTCGCCAGGGATCAACTCTCCAAAATATTCTGCCTTACAATCACAATCACCTGAACCGTGATAGGATTCGTCACAGCAAACTTTTGTTTGGCATCTACCAGCATAAGTTGCCCCAAAACAATCACCGTCATTTTCACAGATAAGTCCATCAAATTCAGAAAACCATTGCGCGTCAACTGGCATGTCAACTCCGCGGCAAACTCCGCGGCAATTTTCCGAAATCACACAATCGGAATGTTGAAAACAAAACTGTTGATTGGAATTCGTACATGTCCTTTCCCATTCGTATTTGTCATCTACTTTGATAGCTGCCAAAAATTTGCTGGTATCGTCTTCACAAGTACCGCGGTTATTGCATTGTATGCTACTGATTTCTTCCAACAAATTATATTGTAAGCGATTATTTGGTTCAATCGCAAGCTGTACACGTGTTGTCGTCAATACGTCTTCAGCTGTCGGATCGTAACTAGCAGTTGTCCAAGTTGATCCAATCAAAATCTGTACCTTTAATATTTCACCATACTTGTTATCTGATGTTTTTGCAAACTGACCAGGGAGAATCTCGTCATTAAAATTGAGAGTTTTAAGCGGCACATCGTTCCCGTAGGGGCATCGTGTGCAGTAATAACCAAAGTGATTTGGCAGGCATTCGTCGCATAGATGTCTGTCATCGTCGGCAAGTGTGTTAGGAAATAAAACGGTAGCATCTGTCCAAGGTTTCCACCCTGTATCGCAGACAGAACAATCCTCACCAGCATAGCCCTTTGCGCATGTTTCACAGTTATCACCCGTGTATCCCGTTCGACAAATGTTGCAGGATGGCAAGTCTCCATCTGGTTCTGGTTTGTAACGGTCATTGCATTGATTGCAGTTGACACCACCATATCTATCGTTACACACACATAAGCCAGTACCAAATCTTCCCCAATCACACGTTCCTTCAATACCGCAGGTGCATGGTGAACAGTTAGCTCCCCATTGGGATTTGGTACAATCGCATTCTGTTAATCTATAAGGATATTGGTACATCATGTATACACCCATCAAAGAAAACAGAAACGCTGCTACTAAGATTGCACCAAGTGTAATTATTTCAATGATAGACCATTTTTTCTGTTTTGTTCTATATTGATAACAAATAATTGTTATCATATACATAACCCATATCCAAGTGATCATGGACGCAAAGACTATTAAAACGACGCCCATTATCCACCCGGTGGGTATGGACGGAGCGACGTAATTACTGTTGCCCATTTGCTGAATACTGCTGACAAATAAAAACAAACCCCCAAACAATGAGAAAAGAGAAAGTGCTAGAAAAATGTTACCACCTTTCATAATGTTTTAAAATAGTACATATTTATACATAATATTAACAACTTTATCCTATGCATTGGTATTTCTTTTCATTGTATTTAATGCTTGATATGTTTCAATAAAATGATGGCTTTTGGGCGTGTCTCTACAAAATCATCGGATGCTTCGCAAGTAGATAATCGTCATATCACTATGTTTTTTGCAGTCATTCTTACAATTGCTTGTTTTTTTGCAGCGTATATTGAGGGCGTTATGGATTCATTCTATATCAGCTTTGGACCTCCTTTTACCGTGGGGTCTGTTATTATTGAAAGTTGGGACAGGTGGGTGTTCTATGTCTCACTGTTGGTCGCATATCAGATATTTAACGTGTTAATGCAAGAATCGTTTGGAAGGCAATTTGAACGGGAACATATGCAAGAAAAACAATGGAACAGCGATGAAGTGGCAATGCTCTGTCTTTATAATATCTACAAGTGGGGAGGCACTGTTTTGCATATAATGGTGGCTGCCACCAGGTTTGATATCTGGCTGATTCTCGCTTGTGTTGATACAATAACAAGGGCAATTATTTGGTACAATCCAGAAACAAACGGTAGATCTCCGAGAATTTTTTCGTTGTGATTTCATCCATCAAAGACATGGTGCCACCAAGAAAAATAGCTAAAACTAGCTAAACGTTTAAACATTCATATTTCTAAACGTTTAAACATTCATATTTTTTTTTACTAAAAAAACTATCGCAAAAAAAATTATGTCGCATTTATCTCATAATCACTTAAAAAAAGGATCATTTGAATTGAAAGTTGTAAATGGGTGGCAATATGGACAGGGGTTTCAGAAAATTGATGAAATGGGAGCTCAACAATTTTACGTGGATCCTTTCCGGGTAGGTAATCAGTGCATCCGGGTAAATTGTTGCGAAGAACTCGATTGCATTACAAATGAGGTGGTAAAAACGTATATGTGCGAAAAACACCATGTTTTTCGCACATATACGTCACAAAAAGATTTTGATTCTGACAAATCTACAAAAACTTGGCTGAATGAATTTGAAATTAACCCCGAAAAATATGATTTTAAACATTCTGTGAATAGAACTTTGGATAACCCAGATCAAATTTCTGATGTGATTATGAATGAGACGGGCAAGAAGGGTTTTAAATACACTGTCAAATATGATGGAAACGGTCAGTGGGAATGCAACTGTCAGCATTATCACAATCACCCGGGCAAATGTTGCAAACATATTAATGCATGTGTGGATTACTATTGTTTAGAGATAGCAATGGTACCTCGAGAAAAAAATGGTAAAGCAAATCCAAAATGGTTACCGTATACCACCAGATTCGCGCTAAGCGGATGCTTGTTAAACAGGGCACCGATTTACACGGCTTTTCCAGGATTTACCGATATTGTTTGGGATCTCGACAATGAAAAAATCCGTTTATAAAAGTATAGATCTTATATAAATATCCAGTAAATTTAACAACAAAATGTCTGGCGAAACAAAAAACAATTCAGTAACAATTACGAACACTATTCACCCTGACTTTAAATTTGCTAGTCACAAAAAAAAAGAATATCATGTTTTTTCTGGTGAAATTACAGACCCGAGCAAATTTGATGGTGATTGGCTAGCAATCAATTCAGAATATTTAATTCTGACAGATGGTAAAACTTTACAGAAATTAAAACAACATAAAATTCATTGGAACTTCAACGATGATAATGTAATTGTATCAGCAGAAATATTTAAAAATTAATTTTTTTTTTGCGCAGGCTGTATATATTTATTTTTTTTTTTAGTGTATATATTATTGTTATCTTTTTCTTTTTAGCGGTGGCTTTGTTAAGCGGATGGAAGCTTTCCCTTGCGATAAACGAGCGTTATCTGTTTGAATGCAGGCTTTTCGGTCGGCATTGTCAATGTAAGCCTTGATTCCCTCCGATTGCTTTTCGCTCGGTTCCCACTTATCGAAGTCATGGACGGCCTTATGCGTTTCCTCGATAAATTTGCGGGCTTCTTCATCCAAATTTGGGTCGTCAATATCGGCAAAAGAGAAGGGTTCACAACTCGGATCGTTATCGGCAACCACAAATCCGTCATCTGCGTAACCGTGCATGTTTGGATTTACACTCACTTCTTCATCGTCGTCGGACGAATCTGCATCGCATTCCAAAATAGGTAGAGTTGTAGTGTGCGAATCAGTGGTTAAGCAGAATGACATGCCATCGCCTCCTGCTACGAACCCAATTTCGCGCCAAGCAGCGGCTACGGTCGCACCGTCTGCCCCCGTTGGTACCGCAACGTGTTTTACAATGGTTTCTTTGTTGACAGCCATCCATTCGTCACTTTCTTCAAATTGCCAGATCGTGTGGTTTTGCAAGGAAGTTCTTTTTAAGCAACTGACTTCAACTTTATTTGTAACAAGATCAACACCAACAATTTCTCCAAATTTAGCATTTCGGTTCAAAATACAAGCAACAATATCGCCGGTTTTATAAATAATATCTGAAGTACTTGACATTTTTTTTTGTTATTCTCAATTACTAGAATACTTAAATAATTAATTTATATTCCTAACATATTCTCGAAAATATAAAAATATAATTTTTTCTATAAAAGGTTCCAAAATACCAATAGTAATGAATAATATTCTAGGTGTACTGGTGTCGTTCTGTATGATCCTGGGTATTTTTGGTGTGGTTATAATAATTTTTTTTTGGGATGAGGTATTGGCACAGTGTTGTACACCGTATGTACAATTGGTTGAAGAATCTGAAGAAGGAGATTATGAAGAAGGTGACCACATTCAGATAGAGAATCACGTAGAATTACAAGTGATTTCAGATGAAGATGAAGTACAAGCAACTATTGTACGACTACAAGAAGCCGTCGCTTCCGTATCAAAAGAGGAAAGTGTTTAATTAATACACTATTTAATCTGTATTTTTGTTTATGAATATGGACAAATATTTTTGTTCGCATTGTTTAAACCTATGGAAAGAGGATAAATTCATGAATGGCTGCCAAGGCTGTGATGCTCATATAAAAACTGGCTGGTCGACTCAACAACTTGTCGAAATCTATGAACCAATTATGGCTTCGAGCGATGCGGACAGGGCATATTTTCCATTTTTACACTATGAATATCAGCCACGGCTTATGTCGAACCCGAAAACCACAGTGTCCATAAAACAGATGTCGACTATGATGTCAAATACAACATATATGATTGGTTTCAAAAAACAACAGCTAACACTTTTCAGAAAATATAGACTTGAACAAACCGATACAAATTGGAATAGTTTACATGTGTTTGTTCAAAGAATGGCTGCACCTCAAATCAAAACCTACTATAAACCTACAAAATAAAACGTATATGTTTGCATTCGCAAGTAAATTGAAAAAGAAGAATAAGCCCATGAAAATCGAAACAAGTGTCGTTCCAACTGCGCCAAATAGTACAATAAAACAAGCTGTATACAACTTTATTGCATATTTCAAAAAATAATTTTTTTACACTGGTCAATATGTAAAAATAACAAAAATACGATAGTATATAGTTGTTCGTATAATGCAAAAGAAATGAGTACAAAACAGCAACGAGTAGCAGATGCACTAGTAGTACCAGATGAAGCCGAGAAGTTTTTCAACATTGATTATAATGGTGTAACGCGACTTGTATCTCAAATGATACTCAACAACAATCAAGAAGAAACACTATACGAAGATATATTATTTTCGATAATTTGTATAATGTATCGAGAAATATTATACAATGGAACAGAAAAAAAAGTATTTGACCTTATCGGAGCGGTGTTAGATGCCGAAATGTTAGATGCCGAAATGTTAGATGCCGAAATGTTAGATGCCGAAAACCACAATGCCAGTTCTTCGTGGTTTATTAGCAACAGTGCCTTCAGTGACTACAACAAGTCTCATTTCTTGTCAAACATACAAGCGTCCGCGAATTTAATTAACATGACCTTATTAAAAAACACCAAGTTTAAGATTAATAAAGTTACCCAAAATGTTGTTGATCAAATCAGTCAACCACAAAACAGACGTAACTTAATCGATAGGTTTAAGGGAATGTATTGGGAATCACTGCAACCCCCACCCAAAAATTATATCACAGATTTGTATGAAAGGTTTGCAGTACGGATGGAGATGGTAAAACGTCAGATTGAAAATCCACGATACTCAAAAATAAAAATCGAGCAAGCAAGCAATCCCAATCCGATGTACAGGCAATATTGTAAAAAACAATAACTCAAAATAATTATAATTATTATAAATTTGCTCATGAGACTTATCTACGCACAGGCTAAAAAAAAATCAATGAAAAAATCTAAAACTATTTTGGAGCAACATCAAAAGTCCATTTTGAACACACATTCCTAACATATTCTCAAAAATGAAAATGTGAAACTGCCAAAAATGAGAATATGTTAGGAATGTGTGTTCAAAATGGACTTTTGATGTTGCTCGAAAATAGTTTGTGCCTTGGCACTCGGCTCCGCCAAGAAAATCTCAAACCCATGTGAAGTAAACTAGAATATTAATGAAAATTTAAGGCTATTTTGCGGGAAATACTTGAGCTAACAGTAAATAAAATAGATAATAGAATTTAACCATTAAGTATGTTTTACGCAAAAGTCCAGTATAAAGGACAATATCAAAAGTATCAACAATGGCTTCAAAAGTATCAACAAAGGCTCGCATCTATCTGGATTGGGATTTGACCGCTGCGTGTTTCTCATTTAATGCCGCCAAAGACGCCACACCAAAGGCAGTGGTGGACGTGCTCAAATCGACGTACGTCAGCGGCACGGACGAAGAAAAACAGGCCGACGTGGATTATGTCACCACCTACATGCACGACCGGTTGAAACCCCTTCTGGTGAGGTACCGTGACCGCATCACCATTCTGACGGCAAACTCGGCCTCGAACGTGGAAAAAATATGCAAACAGTTCAACATTCAAACGCCGGACATTTATTCCGTGCACGACGCGAATGATACAAAACTAAACTACCTTTCAGACAAGGAGTATTTTATGTTTTTAGACGACAGTCAGAAGGAAATCAAGAGCGTTAAGTCGTTGGCCAGTCAAGGTGTGATCGAAAAAATTGTTCGTCCACCGCGGAACGCCCCCGCTGCGAATTGTGGCATGTTCGGAAAACTCAACACGGAGTTCTTTGCTCAAAAATACCCACAATTCGCGCTGGATGGAAAGTGGAACTGGTACGCCTACATAGACGCATGCTTAATAGACCTTGACAAAGGGGAGTTGCCCGAATGGCAACAACAGCCCCTGTTTGAAAGTGCAGAAAGCGCACAATACAGTATATTTGTAAAAACTTATAACTAAAAAAAATGTGAAACTGCCAAAAATGAGAATATGTTAGGAATGTGTGTCCAAAATCGACTTTTGATGTTGCTCCTTTGCTCCGCAAAAGAAAATCTCAAACCCATGTGAAGCAAACTAGAACATTTCCCATATACAGTATAAAGCCGTATCTCCATCGCAGTAAAATGGAAAAAAAAAACGAAGAAAATAATGACAAAATAGAAAAACAAATTGATGCGATAAACGATCAGATCAAAACGCAGCTCCACTTTGCCTACAACGATACGATCAGAGTTGCGCTGGACAACTGCGATTATGAATTCATTGGTAAATTGTATGCCGAAATTCGCGATAACCTGTGCAATTTCGTTAAAAAGGATGGGAAAACGTACCAAAAAATACATGAGGATTTTGACGTTGATTTTCTTAAAGAGTTGATGAAAAACAAACAGCTGTCAAACGACCATTTGCACGGTGTTGTCCACATGACGTTCGGGTGGTTGGCACAAATGCAAGCGCCTTTTCGTGATACAGAAACAGAAGCTGCCAAGCAACGCGTTCTACAAGGAATCGACGCCGAAGACATTGTTCCCGCATATATAAATGAGGTGCACAAATGTTTGAATTTTATCGAACATGATATCCAAGAGCTTGTTGAAAATAGAGACCACCCAGTTGTGAAAACTATGTTGCAAAGAGGATTGGAATGTAAAGGGATAAAAAAATAGGAATAATTAAATCTTATTTTTCTTTTTATCAGCATATGACTTTGCTTCGATTTTTTAGTATAAAGTAAGATCAAATCTAGTAAAATGAAAATACAAACTCAAAAATTAACAGCTTACTCTTTCTGCATTTTCGTCAGTGCTGCTTTAATTGTATTGCTTGCCCTATCAGTAGACTTTTTCGTATCAAAAATCAATACTATCCTGAGTCCATGCGTAAATGACGGTATCTGGCAGCAAGACACACAGACCTGCAATTGTGAGACAACAAGAGGAATTTGGGGTGGCGATACGTGCAACGAATGTCAATGCGAAAACAACGGGCTATGTGTTATGGGAGGCAACGGTGCCTCCGATACCCGTTTCGAATGCTTTTGCCCCAGTCATACCAAGTTTGTCGGAACACTCTGTAACGATTGTTACACCAGATCTCACGCCTCTGACCCCACCCAATGTAAGGGTGTATGTTTGGATAATCATTATGGAGGTAAATGCAATGCTTTATGTTTACCTAATGCAACGCTCAACAACGCTGAAAACTGTGTAGGAATCAAAGCTGGTGGTGGAACGTGTTCTGTATGTAACAGTCACGGTAGCTGCGATAATTCAGGCCAATGTGTATGTGAAGACGGCTACTTTAATGGCCGTGGTAGTGTTTCTGACCAATGCGGATTGACATGTGAAGGTGGCTGCCCTGAAGACCGAGGCACGTGTCAATCTATCGGTGGTTCACTTCAGTGTATTTGTTTCGACGGTTTTTTCGGTGGAAATTGTGAACAAAGTTGCGAAAGCAACAACACTATGCCTTGTAGTGGCCACGGAACCTGTGAAATCCTCGCTTCGTCGGGATTACAGTGCATTTGTGATGCCCATTACGTTGGTTCTGATTGCATGATCAAATGTCCAGGTAGGGACGTCATCTCCGAACCATGCTCTGGTCATGGACTTTGTACAAAAGACACCGACACAACAGCTAAATGCACTTGCACTAACCCGTGGGGTAATTTCGAGTGTAGTTGCGTCGACGAATTTACCTGCAGCGGTCACGGAACATGTAATTTGGACTACGACGGTCTTCCCGAAAATACGCTATTTGCAACTGATCCCCGGTCCCCATTAATTTGCAATTGTATGGACGGTATCATTGACGGTGAAGAACGACATTATGGAGGAACAAATTGCGCCAGATGCAAAGACGATTGGTTTGGAACGCGTTGTAACCTTTACTGTGACCCACATGGACAAAACGACGAGCTTGGCATCAATATAGGATGTAATGGGCACGGAGCATGTTTTTTAAATACCGTGGAAGTCATCGAAACGGTCGAATGTGAATGTTTGGCCAATTATGACGTAGTCAATCTGGCAGGAATCGGCCAATGTTCCCAATGCGAAGCCAACTATTTTCCCAAAGTAGGAATTGCAAATACAACGCAAGAATTTTGTTCTATTGTCTGCAGTAGAGATAACGAATGTTCTTTCAAAGGCGACTGTAATTACGACTACGATGGTTCCAATAACATCTGTACTTGCGATTGGAACGGTGTGAATCAAACTTTTGACACTTTAGACCCAACTGTAGGTTGTAGTGCATGTCTCCCAAATTGGTATCCTAAAGATTTGGACGATGTCTCCACTCGTTGCACCTCTTATTGTTCTTCGGACGGATTTATTGGCTCTGCCGCTTCAGCAACAACCATAGTCTTCGATGGTATCGATTTAACATTACGAGGCGAAACAGAAGCCTATAAAGTATGTACGGCAAACAGTGAAGGATTTGAAACAAACGGGCGCTGTCATGTCTGTTCTGATGCAGGTAGATGCGGCGCAGAAGGAACTTGCGCTTGCGGTGACGGTACAACGGGTGATTTCTGCCAAATTGATTGTGGTGTTGGGGGTCGTGCAGCCTGCAATGGAAATGGCCGCTGTATCCGTGATTCTTTAGAAATGTGGTTTAACCCATTTACTAATAATTTCCGTTGTGAATGTCTTCCATACGATACTTACACTGCCGAGACTCGCACCCGTTTGATTGCACAAGGTTTTGTAGTACCGCCTGCACCGGCAGCCAAATATCATGGTAAACACTGTAATTTCCATTGTCCGACATACAACAGTGCCGTTTGTGCCGATCGTGGTGAATGTGACGTCGAAATTGCGTTGAATACTGATGGTGTTGTTGTTAGCTGTACAGATGATTCTCAGTGTCTAAGTGTGCCAGGACAAAATAGAAATGGTACTGAAGATGCCTTTTGTGCGGTGCTGGCAACGCCTTGGGATAGTCTTGTACCACAGTTTTTTGCTGCGTCCTCTGGGAGTCCTGGTTATACACAATGTACTTCGGTAGACGGTGGCAGTTGCATTGATATGGTTTATAGTGTTGATTGGGGTGATTTTTGCGTGCAAGTTTTAAATGGATGGTATCCAAATGAATTAAATACAGCTAATTGTGGTTTCAATGTTGATTATCGTGACGCGGCAGAAATATATTTCATTGAAGAAGATAACGATGGAAAGACCTGGTGTGACCGTGCAATGGAGGCATTGACCCCCCAAGCTACGACTGAGTGCTCACTTACGTCTTATCCCGACCAAGCCGAATTTGACACCAGTGTCAGTTTATGCTATAGTCAAGTATTGTCTTCAAAATGTTTACAAACACCACAATGTATTTATGACCAAACGTTGGTTTACATGCAGATTACCGACGAATTTTGTGCAGAGGGGAGCGATTGTACTGATCCTTGCCAATTAGACTCGAACGGTGTCTGTAGTACAAAGACGTATTGCAGAGCCAAAACTTGTCCTGATGCTATACAAGAGACTTCGTTGGAATCGTTGTGTTTCGATAGTGATGAGTCATGTAAAAATATACCAAATATTGAGGAAGAATGTTCAAAAGGAATGAACAATCTACGTGACCAAATTGTTACCAGCAACTTGGATGGTATGGATGCCTCGGTTGATTTGTTTTTTAGCTGCTGGATGTACTCGAATATTGATAATCCTTGGATAGTCGAAGACAGTGTACCTGGCGATATTAAAATAACAGGGTCACTGACAGTGATGGGTCGCTCAGTCTTGGTGAAGGAATATCTCAGTGGGTTTCTGACTGGCCGTGTTTCAGAACCAAATGATTGTCCTTGGAGAACGTTCAGTACGGAAAATTCAAATTTTTGTGTTGATCATTTAGCTAGTGTTCTGTCCGATTCTTCGTGGTATCAGCCAGAAACAGCTGGTTGGTATCAGCCATGGCGATTAAAGTGTGGGGATTATATTGCGTTGTGGGCGACAGAAACCGAGGCTAATTCTATACAAACCGCCGTGTATCGTGCAACGGGTATTGATTGCAGTGTTCTCGAAGCAGGGTCAAATCCTGAAGAAATGGTTCCATGGACTTTGGAGTGTTTACTGGACGACGAAGAAAATGTTTTTACGCCATATATATCCAAGGAATCTATTCTGCCATCACCTTACGCAAACAACGGATGTACTTTGAAGGAACATCCTGTTGACCGACGGTGGGGAACTAAACAATGGGATCAATATGAGATTGAACAACATTTCCAAGAAACGTGCATTCGGGCTTCGACGTCTCCAGCAATCCCCACTGTACCAGATGTGCCAAATTTTTGTGATATTGATAATCCGTGCGGAGCATTGGACGAATGTTCGCCATGTTCAACACCCAACTGTAATTACGTCGAGTGTAAAAATTTTAATGCTCGTCCAGTCTGTGATTCAAACGCTCAGGGCGGTGTTTACTGCGGCGGAGCTACAACGTGTAGCTCTGTGGACACGCCTGACTTCGTTTATACTTGTTCATATAGTGCTAACGAGGTCAGTGATTATAAAACAATCCGTGAACCCATCCTTGAAATGCATGCAAAGTACCGCGAAATTAATTGGTTGGAGTATTGTGCAGATACTGTCAGTAAAGATATGGATATCAAACAAGCCTCTGCTCTTTCGTCTGAATGGGGTGCGTCTGTACTTCAAATTAGTACAGAAAACTACCAAGTGTCGGAAGCCCATTGGGTCAACTCCTCTGCAGTATTGTTTGAAAGAGCCACACTCGAATGCACTGTATTCCCGTGCGGTGTTTCCTTTACAGTGTTTAACAGTTCCGAAAATGCGTTACTCATAGTAAACTGCCCATCTGGCACGTCAGTATATCCAGTGCTCAATGAAACTGATGTCACTATTACAGAACCGTGTCTTTTTGAAATGCATGGCACGGTTTTGATTTCCGAGGTCACTGTGAACTTGGTAGAGACCCTTTTGGACAATGAACTCGTACAAATACAAGGATGGGACGTGAATCCACCAGAGTTGAAAAGTTATCTCTCTTTTGGTGAGCATCCACAAACGAAACTTTTTGATCAAGAACAGATGGTGACATTTCAAAAAACCTCGGCCTATATCGATGCCAATTCTGGCGCCGACGACACCATGGGGTTGCAGCATTTCTTTGATCCTATTCAAGATAACATCCGAGTGTCTGGGTGGATTTGGGTGACTGGGATTGGTTCGGCAACGATTCGATTGCTTTCAGAAGAAGAGAAAACCGTTGTCGAGATGACAGTCAGTGATACGGAGTTGGGCATGGGGGACGAATTTGAAGAAATCGAATCAACTGGTGGTTGGATACAGTGGTATATCGAAGCTAGATATGTAAGTGAAACTCAAACTACTAGTTTTGGTAGTACGGAACATTTACAAGTGTGGCAAGCAACAGCTTTTGCAGGTGGCCAAACAATCACGGCAAACGTTGAACATACTAGTCTTTCTCGTACGGTCTCTCATTTGGGTCGTGTTGCACATCATTTTCACGATATCCCCTCATTGACCAAGGGAGAATGCCACTCGACGTGCGACGGTCACGAAGATTGTTTACAATATTCGCATACGCACGAAGACAATCATTGCTATCTGTTTTCCAAGCGTTGCCACGAGGACGATTCGTGTGTACGGGGCACGCACACACTACATGCCCTGCACGGACATCACATTCAATCGTTCGTAATGGATACAGACTCTGTCACGCCTGTCACCTTCGCACATGTTAAACAAAATAGTATCGTTGATAAGCCTGATCCTGCCGATTTTACCTTTGAAAACTCAACGTACAAACCCGACGTAACGACGGTTTGCAATGATTTAGCGGCTACATTTCATCTTCTGCCAGGATATCAAACGCATGTTTGCCATGACCGTGACTGTACACCGTTATACAATGAAAAGGACATGGGAAAATGCGGTCAGTTTCTAAAATACAAAGACCCAGATATCGGCTGTGGTGCGTCTCTAAACTGGACCAGTTATTGCTATTATCACAAATCTTTCGATAAATTACCATTAAGTGATTTTTACCCAATTTTGGACGCTACAACTACAGATAATTTTGATACATTGTGTTCATCAACCGAAACTTTCCGAAGCGATGTCGGTGGTACATGTCCTGACGCCACAATGGGCTGGTTCAAGCAATGCCTCGATAGAATGGGTGTTTACAAAGATTTTTGCGACCAGGATTGTTTGGATTATGTAGAGACACAACTGTCTTCGTCTGTGGTAGATCCCAGCATTTGTGACAAAAGAAAGGAATTTCTGAAATTAGATATAACGGGCGATCCGATAAAGGATCAGGAATGCTCTGAAAATGTGGAACAGTTGGTCATTACAAATTTCTGTGCTTTACAAAATGCTTATCACGAGGAAGACCGAATCAAAATTCCACAATTATACTCGGCCTGTTCGAATAATTGTCGAGAAATGTTAGGTGATGAATTTAACCGATCACAATGGAGAACATGGTGCGGAGAGTTAGCTTCGGGCACAATTGAAGGCGTATGTAGCAGAACGGCGTGTGATTGTGACGTTGAAAATGAAATAGGGGTCGCCGGTACTTTTTGCGAACTCACTTGTCCGAGTGGAGCCGAGAATGGCATCGAAGTGGCATGTAGCGGCAAGAATGGCCGTTGTTTTGCAGAGGATTACTCGCTGATCAGTGCTGATTATACGTCCCAAGAAACAGCGTTGGAATATCGCAATGACATTGTCGTGGATAAAACATCAATACCGTTCGATTATAAGCCCGTTTGGCTCGTTGGTCCGAGTCCTGCGGCAACAGGTGTGTGTCAATGTGCTATTGGCTCTGGTGCGAACTGTGCCGTACCATGCGGCAACTGTAACAACGGCACATATGGCGAAGCAATGTCTTCTCAATTTGGCATATGTGATTCCTATTATGGACTTTGTCGCACATTGCCGCCCTTTATGCGGTATAACGTTAAGAAAGTATTGGAAGAGGGCGCCACACCACAATATAACAGTACAATGTACGATGGGATGGAATGGTTGGACGGATCTGTTTTTTTGTATGCAGACGATAGCGTGATGCTCGAAGAGGCGGTTTTGGACAGCTACGACGTGACGGGCGCGAGTCATCAGATGGCGTCACCGATTCTACCTTTGTCTTTTAGTCAGCAACAGTCTGTGGTGAACGTGTTGAAAATATTTCCGACCATTTGTACAGAAAATGGTTATTACATGTCTGCCAAGGCTGATTCGGATATCCCGTATGATTATGAGCCATGGTTGAACGGTGTGGATTATATGAATAATGACCAACAAATTACAAACAACGGAGTCCAAATGGCTCCGAATTCATATTCGTTGTTAAAAGTGTCGGATATTCCAGCTTGGGGGGCATGCACGCCAATTCAAATGAGTGATGAATTGCAGTTATGTTTCAGTCAAGGACAACTTTTTGCAACTTGGGACAATACCCCACTTCTTGTTTTGTCCCGAGGCGAATTGCCACCAAGAGAAGGATTGACGTTTGCTAAGGCGTCTGTAAACAGTATATACGCGTTCGGCGGGACGAATAATTACGATTTTGTCTCAGCAGCTCTCTCTCAAACGCTGTACAAGATTAGTGTAGCAATACAAGACTGGGTAGATGTCGATCAGGTTACTGGAATTGAGACAGACACGAAAATTATTATTGTAGAATGGATTCCGATTTCAACATCGGGCAGCAAGCCAATAAAACAGCGAGATGCGCCGATTTGGTTCTTTTATAATGAACTATTCGTCCTATCAAACGAAGGCGACGACGCAGCGGGACAACCTGAATATACTATGTTCGGTATCGAGTTTACGCTTGATGGTACGCGACCAAGGTGGACGAATTATGGCACTGCACCATACACTGGAACACTAATCAATATGATTGCTTCGCCGTCCGACGACACAAACCGATTATACTCATACATTGGCACGGACGTGGTGGCGTTTACCAAAGAAGACGGGTTCTATGAAACCGCGGTTTTCCCTACGGTACCGCCATCGGTTGAGGCACGGGTCCCAGGCCAAAGTGCTTCGACTCTTTCGTGCGCGCTGCAAATTTTCAATAACACAAATGAGTGGGCCAATAATACCAACCAATGGCAATTCAGAATAAGTGGGCAAGTTTTGACCGAATACACCAGAGAACCAGACAGTGTCTTTCTGTATTTAGAGGAGTGGTTGAACATCGACGTGACTGCTACGGATCCATATCAGCGTTTTTTCAACACTATTCAGTGGCGTACGGCAGAGAAACTACGCTTTGAAGATTTTCCCGATTTTTTGGAAGCAGGCCTAACAAAAATGGAGACGATTTATATGCAGCAGGCTCGTTGGAATCAGGCCGATATGTTGTACAAAAAATCTGTTCTGTACAAAAATTACGACAAAAGTGATGTCAAGATGGTAGAACCAGGCATTGCAAGCAATCCTACTGATGAATTTCTCAGTATAATTCGAACGAATGACGGCAATTTATTTTCAACAGACATTGCTACAGCCATGGCCGAAGAAGGAGAGACGCTGCTGATAGTTCAGACAGAGGGTGAAGATTATTCCCGCGATATGATTGTTTCGGGACATATGCGGGAATTTGAGCTGGCTCAGACCGTATACCCGCATACTGAAGAATTGCAATTTCAAACTGGTATAATAGAAGTCACTGTTCAATTATGGGACCAAGACAGGCTTGAAATTCAATTGCGACTGCAAGATTCTGAACAAATTGAGATTACTTGGACGGAAGAATCGAAAGTATTGTCGTTCTATTTAGTTGTGCATTTAGAAGAATGGATGTACAATACAAATAACGATTTTAGCGCTGGGGACGTTGCTCCTGGGAAAACTGGATGGGAAGCTCTGTTTAATTTGTTTACCAGTCGCCATCCTGAGCCGACCTATCACATGAAGGCACAGACATATGACTTTTTCAAATATTACGGCTCGCACTGTACAGATTCGGCTGATGAAGCATGTCCAGGCATGCTTGCCTATACGAAGATGCCCTGCTCGGGTAGAGGCAGGTGTTCTGCACTATGTGCGTGTCAATGCGAAGCAGCACCGTCAATACTTATGGCAAATGAAGACACGACAAATTATCCAGAGGATTGGCAACAATCGCCGTTTCGTGGAGATGGTTGTGAAATAACGTGTCCTGGATATGACGGTGAGAATTTGAATACTATCTGTTCAGGATTTCCTGAAGCCTGTATGAGAGATGGTACATGCGCATGTAATCCAGGAAGAGTTGGCGACGCGTGCCAATTTAAATGTCCGTTTGAATTAGACGAAGGAAAAGAGATTCCATGTGCTAACAATGGGGGATGCGGCACAAAAGCTGTAGAGCTGAATACGACGGTTTTTACGCGAGATATTTATAACAATAGACTTGCTGCCATGCATATTTCTACGTACACGGCTGCTTTAGATTCTTATTACGGTAATTGCGACAATTACATTGAAACGACTGGAGCTTTTGTGGGGGCTTCTGAATTTTTGGATGATGGCGGATTACAAATTGGATTTCCTGGATACGATTATGCCAAAGCATTTTGCGAACAAGTTAATAGCGATTACGGACCAGATTTAGCAGTGTACGAAACACATTTGAGCGACGCTGGCAAATGTATTGGACTCCGAAAAAGTGGAAGTCGGTATATTCCAATTAAATTAGACGTCACGGAACCTGCACAACCGTTTAACATGGAGGCAGTGAAATTAATGTTTAAATGTAAATTTTCTGATTGCGTCCTCGCTAGACACGAAGATGACAAAAGAGTTCTAAGAAATATGGACGTGTTCACCGAAGCACCACTGTTCGAATTTCACGGCCAGTACCATCACGGGGCATCTTCGGGGTCGATTGAATATCTATTGAATGGGAATAAAATTCATTTGAATATGATTTGGGATACGGGAAGATTACAATTGACCCTACGACAAGATGAATCCAGCACTGAACACTTGGTCATTGATAGTATTGGCGAATATAGCCATTTTGTGATTTATGTCAGTAGTGTAACTGCTGTTAAGACCGTTCTTTACAAAGCAAATCAATACGAAAATGGGAATGATAATATCTTTATTATTCCAAAATACGGTGTCAAATATCAGAAAATGATTGATCCTACCACGGGATACACGTTCAACCCACTGTCAGTTGACACTGGAGCTGACGAACCACTCATGGACATTGTCAGCTCGGCTACCGCGTGTGACGCAGAGGAAGATTGTGTCGGAATTATTCGATGGACGAATCGCAATAGAAAGACGTGGTTTTCACTACAATCTTTTAAGAGTGCCGTAGGAGCGGCCACAATGCACCTACTCGATGAAGAAACGGCCGACTACGTACAATTCAGGAAGATGTCCCTTGTTTATCAAGGGAAAGATGGCAGCGATACTGCCGCAGATTGTGAAGTGATACGGTCACGTCAATCGACCTACCCAATGATTCAATATAATTACGATTACAATATACCAGTTAAGAACATAGACTTTAGTTCGGTGACGGATGCCGTCACTGGAGGAATCATCATCGGAGCTGGGGTTTGGAGCCGTTGTTGGACAAAACTGGAAGCTACGTCCAAGTTGACTTGCAAGCAATTATGTGAAAGCCGAGGCGAAGCTGGGTTTGCATGGTCGGATTCAAACGCTCTGCCTACATGCCTTTGTTACGGGTTCGATAGTAAGAGTGTCGCATTAAACAAGTACAGTTCAGACGACGCTAAATCAATACACAATCCATGCGACGCTTTCTACGGTCGTCAAAACGACCCTGTCACCACTTGGATCGATTTGGCAGATGAACAATAACACAATAACAAACTATAACATAATAATAATACTTTTTTCAATAATTTAAGGATTTATATTTTATTTAACATTGCCAGTACGATGAGAGTTATTATAAGCACACACATTCCCGTACAAAAATAAGGGAACATGCTGTCACAAACTGGTCCTATACACATACAGCAATCAAACTCTTTCTCTTTTTTGGCAAAAACGAGAGCATGTCGAGTTTCCCCTATCGTGATACTTTTGTAGTCGGACGACACTTTTTTACCTTTCAGACTCAGATATTGTTTCTTACCACCAGAGCCAATTGTATAAAATCTATAATAATTTCCGTCATCACTTCTGACAAATTCTTTATAATACTTTTCTTCTTCTTTTTTTTGGGCCGATGCCCTCGGCTCCGCCAAAAGATTTTTCTCTACGTCTTCTTCTTCTGGATTTCCAAAATTTAATGGTTTATCATCTGTCCCTGATTTTTCAGACATTTGGGGTTTACCCAGTAAGCTATATACTGAATAACCACAAAACTATTCAGTCGGGTATTTCTGATGTAAAACTTTTGTAGTTTTCAATTATATCTTTATCAGAAATCTTTTTTCCCATGAATTTTCTATGTTTTTCTAGACTTTCCAAAAATTCTTGCTCAAATTTTTTTCTTCTTTTTGCTTTTAATTCAACCGTGTCCTTATAACCTATAAAATTTCTTTGGAAATATTTTTCTTGATTTTCTATATATAATTCTTTAGAGTGATGTGTAATACATGTATTTATACACTCTAAACAATTACCCATTTCACATTTTAATCTATTATTTATACATCACAATAGGTTAAAATATATTTTAAAAGTCGTTCACACGAAGAAAAGTTGTGGGCCTCGGCCCTCGGCTCCGCCAAACATTTGTTTTTTAATTTAATGAGTGCATCGTCACACGATTCAATATCACTGCTTTGTTTTTTTAAGCGCTGATTTTTTAAGCGCTGACGCAAACGTAAACGACTTCTTTGATTGACTGCGACCAACTCCCACAGTTCAGAGTGAGACATTGAACACTGGCTGTTTCTTTTATAAATGTCATGGTTTATCCAATGATCATTATATGGACTTCTTTCTTTTTTCGCATTCAAATCTATAATGTGTGTGCCCGTATTGTAAGCTATCATACCGTTTTCAAGGCCAGTCTTTACACACATACTTGTGTAGTATGGCACTGCTTTGGTAAACAGCCCAGGACCAGTAACGTCCAATGAATTACTCGTGTATTTACACGCTAAAACGTTTTGAAGTAGAAGTACAATTGCTCTACGCATTGCGAGACTAAACTGTTCAGAAATCAGAAACCCTTGCCAGTATTTATTGGAAACACCGCCGCGGGCTTGAGTATCAGAACAAACCGCAAATGTTTCACTTGAATTTTTAGTCATATTTTGAACAATCGATGTTAAAGGTTGGATAAAAACAACTTCATGATCCGCATAAACACCACCATATAAATATAAAACACAATAACGCCAAAGGTCAGATTTATATGCCCATGGAATCAAGTTATCAAAAGCTTGATAAGCACCTACAATACCAAGTTTTGTTAATTCAATGTCCATTTCTTTCATAGATTTATATAATGCGTCGTTATCGTGCCATCGCAGGCGGAATCCTTCGTAATTGGACATGTTCAATGGATTCTTAGATGTCATCCATAAAATCGGTGGTATTTTCATTTTTTTTTGTGGAAGTGAGTCCAGCAATTTTAAAATGTTATAATTTGTAACTTGCTTCACAAGTCTTTCACTATTTTTGTTTTGATTAATCTCCTCAAGTAGTTGTTCTTGTATGTTTTTTTTCGATATCTGATAGTTAATATTCACAAATGTAAAGATAACACAAAAAAAAAACAAAGTTATAACAAATGTAGAAATATTCATTTACAATTTATCCGTGTAATATTATATATTGTACCCTGGTCCAAACTGTTGGATTTTTTACGCTCGCTCACAGGTTGGCAAAATAAATAGTCAACACATATTCTCATTAATAATGGGAATACATACTAGTGAACATAAAATGGAACAGCGCTGTTCACAACTCGATGAGGGATATATGAAAAGTGATTGTTCCGAAATAAAGCCAAGATTACCTTTTCAAACGCACGGGTTTGGTCAGTTTCGGCCTTATGAAGCGTGGTCCGCGCCCGTAATGGTGGTCACTGGTCCAAATAAACACCGGACAACCCGTCAATCGATGCACAGTGCTGGATTTCCACTTTACGCTATGAAAGAAGGTGTGATTTTACCCAAAAATAGTTCTGTATTTTCTGCAGGTATTTCTGTCAATATACCATTTGGACATTTTGGTAAGATCCTACCAATATCCGGACTTGTTTTCAAGAAAGGTATAGTACCAATTTTAACGATAATTAATGAAAACAATACTGACGATATTAAAATCTGTTTGATGAACCACTCTGATTCGCCGCACAATGTCGTAAATGGTGATTGTATTGGCCAACTCGTTATTCAACGTTACACCGTGCCTCGGACATTGGTATCTGTAGAAAAGGCGAGAGTAATCAACATAAAATAAATACTACCAATTTCGACTATATACTAATGTATAGTGTTTCTTAAATGTCAGCTAATAATCTGAGAATTCCTTCTTTAACCCTCTATTCAACCAAAAAGGAAATCAATACTACATGGGACATGTTGGCAGAAACACATTTCTGTGTCAAGTGTAATGAAGATTTTAATTTACTTAAATCAATGGGTACTTTGACTTGTAGCCAACACCCTGGTTATATGCAGGATAATGGTAGGTTTTCGTGTTGCGGTGACAGGCTACCTGCTATGAGATATGTCGACAACTACGATGTCATTTCAATGTTCAGTGCACCGACTCGAGTAATTAAACAACATGGCTACAATGTCAGTAATTTACAAGAATTACCACAGGTAGCAAGAGGCTGCCAACCCTGTGATCATTCAACAAGCCTGAAAATATGGACACATGGGTCAAAGAAACCATTGTCAGAATTGTCTGCTGTTGTCCCACACATGTTTAAACATGGAACACACCTATTGCAAAGACCAGGATTTGACGACGGCGACGTACGACGATGCGAAAAACAAAAACTTATAGTGAATTTACCGACAGACCTGGATTACGATGAAATGACATACACTGATATCGAAGGCAAACTCATCGAGAAACAGCCAAAATCAGAGTTACCAGAGTTTGGCACTCGTCATCAAATTTATAAAGATGGAAAATTGATTCAACCTTTTTAGAGGCTTGCTTTGCAACAATATCGGAAACACATTCCTAACATATTCTCAAAAAACAGGGGAAAGTGTCTGTGTGTCTGTGTGTTTTTGAGAATATGTTAGGAATGTGTTCCCAATTAAAATGTTGCCCGTTGCTCCGCAAAGAAATGCTAGGTGTGGTTTGCAAAAAAAGGCCGAAGGTCGAAGGCCGGCAAAAGTAATCCGAAAATAGAAAATATGTAACGAATATTCTCGATATATATACCAAATAAATATATGGGCAAATGAATATGGAGGGACTTGTTGAAAAATTAGCCGAACAATGGCGACAACACCATTCGATTTGTCATTTGACATCCGAACATCAATGTTCTATGGAAAAGTGTAATATTACACATATAGTTGGGGGTGTGTGGTCAAATGGTACAGAAGAACATTGCTGTGTCCGGGTGCTATGTAAAAATCACCCTACTTGGGCTAATCGGGGCACGTTGAAAAAACAAATTAGAAACATTTATATGTGTCAAAGCACTGGTACCTCGCATTTTTGCAACGAAAGGTGCTCAAATACAACAGTGGACCACTCCGACGGTGGTCACGTTTGTCGTATCTCCGGAATTCGATACAATAGTATTAATAGTGATACATGGTTTAACTCTCACAGAGTTACAGCGACACATCAAGAAAATAAAGATCCATTAAAATTAGTAAGAAATACCGACTTTCAAATTAATCAGATGTCCAACAATACGATTAGACAACAACAACACAATTTTATTAGTAAAAAACAAGTCTCGACCATATTGTTTTCCAACGAGCGCCTGTTTATGGAACAACGCAAATATGTTGAAATGAAATCGGAAGCTGAAAAGGTGGTACAAAAATATATTAAAACATGTGAAAAGACCAATAGTAATGTGATTTTTACACATGTTGTTCAACTTTATATTAACCAAATGAATCGACGTCATATATTTAGAAACTTAATGCCCAAAAATGGGTTGACTACCGATCAAATTATTGATAAATATGCTCATTTGACTTGCAGATATTGGAATTTGATTATTCAAAAATTTCCGTTGGGGCAACTAGCACCTGCCCTGTTCCCGATTAAAATGTTTGTTGTTTCTCTTCTATATATAATGAAAGGGGGATTGTGTTGTGGTGGAATTCAAGTCATACCGGCTGACAAATACCTGGTTTCTGTTCTGCCCGAAGCTAATACATTGGATGCTTACTCTATAAATAAACCATCCTTTACTGCTTGCAAAAATAATATACTCAAATCCTATCGCGAGGCCGTTGAAATTTATAATATTAATCCAAAACTGTTATGTTTACCATAGACAAAGAAATCCAGAATAGTTTATACCGATTACATATAAAACAGTTACTTTGATTATTGATATAAGATGGTCGATTTAAATGAAATACATGCTGTTGCTTTACTAGAAAATGTTTCATATTTGAATGATGATTCGTTCTCAAATCTAATATTTTGTTGGCTTAAAATGATTCACAAGAATAAACCAAAGAAAAAAACAGAGTTTATCGCTTTGCTTGATGAGTTTAGAAACAGTAAAATTTCTAAATATGTATTTGGTCGTAGTTCGTTTTCAGAACAAGAAATGATTTTTATAGCGTTAGCAACTACAAACGTAAACACAAAAAAAGAGTTAGAGGGTGTCAGTAAAGAAATGGTGGCATTCAGATCCGTACTTGAGCCATTTCCTGGTGGGTATTTTAAAGAAGTTCCTACTATTGTTATTTATAGCGTCGATAAACCAGAGAAAATATTGCCCTATTTTCAACAACCGCCGTCGGCTTACGGTGATATGCAAAACAAAATGATAGCAGATATTACTGCGCTGTACACCGGTTTCGTCCAATTGTGTGATAATAAAGACCCCAAATCTTATCAGGGGGCATGGAACAAATGTTTGGAGAATAAATCAGAAGCTTTTGCGGACGAAATGGCTGGGTTACGTAAAGAAAGAGATTTTCTGGCCTCTAATGTGTCAGCATTGCAAAGAGAAGTTTCTTTTTTAAAGGGGGGGATTGACAGGGTTTTGCAGAAGAATTATTGTGAGAATCAACAACATCGATTGCAATTACAAGAGGCTTACAGACATGGTCAATTGAGTTGCCATGGGTACGATTTACGTAATTTTAGATAATTTAAATTATTTTTATTCTTCTATTCTAGCCTTTTTTGAAATTTTAAGTCTTGGTACAAATTCTCAAATTCGCCAATACCAAGTTGATTATCGTTGTCTTGGTCGTATTTGTCCATTGTCAGAATTGCATTTTGTATTATTTTAAGATCACGTAGAAAATTGTCAGTCTCATTCGTATCCAGTTGTTTTGCCTCGGTAGTGTTGTCATATCGTTTGAATAATTCAAGTGCTTTTTCCGAAACATATAAAACCTCCTCTTTGTATAAGGTGTATGAGTTTTCTGACTTTTTTTCCATTGATTTACTATCACTTCTTTCCAACGTTTCATTGTAGCTTTGTTTCAGTGGAATTTCAAAAATGTAATTGACATACCTATTAAACAAAAAATTCTTTTCATCATTTTTCAATTGTTTGTAAAGCCATTGTTTGTAATAATGATCTTTGGCAAAAGCTTCGATATTACTAACATTCGGTTTTTTTTTAAAAGCATTGTAGGCCTTGATAACATTCTTTTCTTTTAATTTTTTGGTGAATTTGTTGTAGCTATTCTTAGTGTGTTTAACCGAGCGTATCCAGTCCAAATATCTAATTGTAGAGGTTACCTGTTTCTTATGGGCATTTTTTGTAAGGCCAGAACTGTTTTCGAGTTTCAATTTTTGAGACTGAGAAAGTAATGAGACAGTTTCCTTCTCATACTCCAGGGCGTCAATAACATTATCAAACGGTTTGCCTCCGATTTTGTACGTCTTTCCGTCAACCTTGACTCTGGTTACGTTCTCAAAATTATAGTCAATTAAACCCCAAACGACTTTCTTACTATCAAATCCTAATTGAGTAGTTTGCACTGGAATGCCATATTCGGGAATACTTTTAAACTTTTGTAACCCATAATATTCTGGTTCACTTTTAATATGGTTGAAGCCCCATTTCGTAAATGTCGCCATTCTATTTTGCAACGTAGATTTATATTCTCCATCTCCAGCTTCTCCAGAATAAGGTGCAGTTGCAACTTGTGTTACGGGAGGGTTTTCCTTGGCATAATCACTGATCACAATATCCATCGCTTTCTTAAATAAAAATTTCGCACCTCTGAATCCTTCTCCCTCGATATTAAAAATATCTTTCAGGACTAATACCTTCCTCTTCAAGCCCTTTTCACCATCTCGCTGGTATACTTCATCATCAATTAACAACGTGATAATCGATTTTGCGTTTATCGTTTTTTTACCTGGGGTATAAAATTTTAGGTTTTGGGGGTCAATTGGCACATAAAAAACCCGTACATTCGCTTCTTTTTCTTCCGGTACTTCTTTTTCTTCCGGTAATAGTACCATCTTTTGAAATGCTTCAAAATCAAGCCAATCAGCGTCTCTTTCAATAATTGTTTCCAACGCTGATTTAAATTGGGGGTCTTTTACGTCGGTGAGCCAATCTTTGTCTGTGTATTCTACAATTGTTAATTCAGTTAAAGGATTTTTTCTAAAATCACTTGGTGGGCGACGTTTCTCTTTAGCAAGACCTTGGACGACTTTTGCGCTTTCTGTGATCTTTTTATTTAATGTTGTAATATCTCCAAGGTACCACATCTCTCTGGATATTCCAAGCCCAAGATTAACCATTGTCAATTTCGTAAAATCTTCAGAAGCCATTGTTTTTTACTATAATAATTGTTTATTTATACTTCTATTTTGTATTAACCTCCGTCATATTTGTTACAAATGTTCTAGAAATTCGATGATATTTGTAAAAATGTATATATAAAGGCATTCAAAAATAACTATAATAAATGTTTAACTTTGTAGTACTTTTCCTATTTTCGGTTGCTGCTGTTTCTGGATGTGGCGAAGGCGAATATTCAAATGGCGGGTCATGCAAAAACTGCGATTCTGGTCAGTTTATGGACTTGTCAAATCATCAAACCACAAGTTGCAAAGAATGTCCTGTAGGGTTTTTTAGTGGCAATTCACAAGCAAGCGAATGTGACAACTGCGACAGTGGTAAATTTTCATCAAATTCTGGTTCAATTACGTGTAACGACTGTGCACTTGGACAATATCAAGAAGAAGATTCACAATCGTCTTGTAAAACATGCCCAGAGGGATTTGCACAAGCTTCAACAACCAGTTGCGCAATTTGTTTCCCAGGCACATATCAAAACACAGAGTCTATTTGCGAAGACTGCCCTGCAGGATTCCAGCAACCAATTGCAGGATCGTTAGAATGTAACGAATGTACACCTGGAACATTTGCTGGTTTCGCCTCAGATGGTCAAAGATCGTGCAACAACTGTCCCCAGGGATATTTTCAAGGACATTCCGGTCAAACAAGCTGTACACTTTGTACTGGATTGACCTATTCCCCAATTCGCGCAAGCGAATGTTTCGCATGCGGATTGTTAAGTCCGTGCTGTACGGGCTGGGCACCTAATAACGAAGGCATCTGTGAAGAATGTTCCCCTGGTTTTTTTGCAGACCTAACAAATCCAGGAGATTCGCCCTACACCGACGGGACAAGCTGCCAGGAATGTCCAGAAGGGTCTGTTTCCGTTCAAATAGAAACGATAAACGGCTACGATTCCTGTGAAACATGTCCCGCAGGCGCTTTTGCTGCGCTTGATACCTGCGTGCAATGCCCAACTGGATTTTACGGTGCAAACGGTTTCTGTTTGGACTGTATAGAAGGTAAACATACCCCTTCCATCGGTTCCCAATATTGCCCAGACTGTCCCGCTGGTCGATTTACGGCCGTAAACAACACCCAGGATTGCACAGCTTGTCCGGCTGGCGAATCCACAAATAACGTTGCAGGGAGTACGGAGTGTACTGGTTGTGCTTCAGGATTGAGATCTGCAATCGGTGCGGCCGAATGTACAGCCACTTGTCCCACTGGCGGGCAGGACGCATCTGCAATTTGCAACACCTGCACAGTCGGAAACGAATGGAACGGCGCGGCTTGTGTCGCCTGCGCTACGGGTCAATTTAAGTTTGACACAACAAATTGTATTGACTGTCCTTCAACTCAAGTGAGTAATGCTGCTCGCGACGGTTGTGAAGATTGTTCTTCACCACAACAAGCATTGGCAGGTGTGTGTACTGACTGCCCTGCTGGTTATAAATACGCCACCGACCAATGTGAGACCTGCATTGGCGGTAAATATCAAGATCAACCTGGATTAACCTCTTGCAAAGAGTGTACAGAAGGATCTTATCAAAACCAGCTCAGCCAAACCTCTTGCACCGACTGTCCTCGAGGTTTTTTCAATGTCGGACTTTCAAACTTGGAATGCGAAACATGCCCCGAAGGATGGGTTAGTGGGTTAACATCTAACTCCTGTACAGAATGTACATCTGGCCAAGGCCCATCCGCAACGTTAGACTTTTGTGCATCATGTCCAGCTGGCAAAGAAGTCAGTCTTCTAAGTCCGTTCGTGTGCAACGATTGTTCAGTTGGCAAGAGCAACAATGTAGTAGGTGCTGCCTGCGATTGGTGTCTTGCAAATACCTACCAAGACCAAGCGGGCCAAACATCCTGCAAAACTTGCACAGGTGCAGGTTTCCAAACAAACATCGACGGCATCGGCAGCACCGCTTGCGACCAAACGGACAACCCACGTTGCGCTAAAGGAGAATATTTTGCCACAATTGTCTCCGAATGTGCCGATTGTCCCGTAGGTAAATTTGGTTTGGGTGGCCAAGCGACGGAATGCAGTGATTGTCCCGCGGGATTTGTCTCAATCGAAGCCTCTTCCGACTGTACTTTATGTACAAACGGCGAAGGCGTCTTTGGCGGAATCTGCAGAGATTGTTTCCCAGGAAAATATGAAATAAATGGCGTTTGTATTGATTGTCCATCTGGTTATAAACAAAGTCTCCTCGGCCAAACCCAGTGCGACCAATGTCCCCAATTTGAGGAATCCGAACCAAATTCAGCTTTGTGCTCTCCTTGTACAGTCGATCAACATACAATCATCGAAAACGGTCGTTGTTCAACCTGCGAAAGTGGCAAGGTTTATCTTGGAGGTACCAATTTGGCAAGCGACTGTTCAGACTGTCCACCAGGTACCGAACCTTATGGTACTACTACTTGTGAGCCGTGCCGAGCGCACTATTTCAACGTCAATCCTGGGACTTATTGCGAAGCTTGTCCATTAGGTTGGTCTCAAAAAGATACAGGGCAAACCTTCTGTGCTCAATGTGGCGATTCCTGCAATGGTATCTGTCCAGAAGGTTCTGTTTCAATCGGATCATCTTGTTTCCCATGCAGTCCTGGTACAACCTCATTGGGTGGTCGCGAAACAGTCTGTTCTAACTGCGGTATCGGTAAAAGCCAACCTTTATCTGGACAAAAATCGTGTGATTTCTGCGAACCAGGAAAGTACGCTTCGGAACCAAGACAATCCCAGTGTAAGCTTTGTACATCGGGCCAGTACATGGCCGAGAGTGGCCAGGGAGCGTGTCGTGATTGTATTCAAGGTACTTACACTAATCAAGGTGGCCAAACGCAATGTCTTACTTGTGCTATGGGCAAATTTGCCGAAGACAACGATGCGGGGAGACAGGGTGAATGCAAAGAGTGTCCCACTGGATGGTTTGGTCTTTCAACGGGTCTTTGTGACCCGTGTCCAGAAAGTACATACCAAGACCAAACTAGTCAGATCTCTTGTAAAAGTTGCACCGTCGATAGTGGTGGCAACGTTTTACAAAAGCCATTGTCTTCCCCGTCGTCTACCGACGTTAGTGATTGTTTCGACGGTGATGGCCTAATCACTTATGTTTTTGGGATGAAAGATGACGCAAAAGAAGTCCAAATAGAAACTTCCGAATGTGAAATTCGGCCAAACATGGTTTTACTCTGTCCAAGTTGTTCTTGCAATGATAATTCACGCGATGGTTTTTGGGCAGGACCCACTTGTAACGAATGTCGCCACGGTTTTGCGGGCGGTCGCACTGGCAAGTGTTTACTGAAATGTCCAGGCTATGATGGTATCCATGATTCGACAATGTGCAGTGGCAACGGTAAATGTTGGTACGGTAAATACGGTAGTGGTCAGTGTTTATGTGGTGGCAAAAGTACGTTGGATGCGACTTCAGATAATATCGTTGTCGATGTCAAAACTTGCCCAGCAGGTCAGAAATGTAATGGGTACGGAGATGACATTCTGCTAGAAACCGAATATATTCCCTTCTACTACCTGTTGGAATATCGTCAATATTCAGTGTTTGTATTGCAATTAAATACCTATACGCCTTTTCGAGGTCATATGTGGTTTGGAAGATTTACTCCTCAAACCATTTACGAGAACGTCTGTTCAACGTGTGTCACACCATTCGATTCGACGGAATATACTCAAATTGGTTATTTTAACGAGAACACATTTAAAATTTTCCCTGCAGAATCTCAGGTGTTGAATGGGTTCCATGGTGAGAATTGTCAACACGAGTGTGCCACCTGTGTTAACTATGGTAAATGTCTGAACACACCACATCCATACTATTATAGTTACACTCTCAACAGCCACGAAAGCGAAGTTTTTACAGAGGTTTTCGTACCACAAACCCAATGCATATGTACATCTGACATATATGACCCCGATTCTATGTGTTGTCCTCATGGTTTTGAACCTTTTGTATATTATGGAAAACGCCAAGTGACGCCTTACTACCAATACACCGCATTGCCCCTTATTACAAACCTTGAAAACAAACAATTTGATTACTGGACCAATAAAGATTTGTGGCTACAAAATCAATATCCAAATTATGCTCAATCGAATGATTCGACAAAAATACAAGTCTCTAACATAAATAATATTTATGCGGGTGATAGAGGTACTATAGACATCGATTATGCCTCAAACGGTCCGTACACTAAACATACCTTTTACGGCACCGAAAAGGAATTATGCAGGGCTTGTCCTGGATTATTTGGCAAAGGTGTTGTTTCTCGTGCCACCCCAATTAAAACAGAGCAGGAAGCCGAAGATTTCTGGTGGGATACTTCGGCCAAAGGTGAAAAATGTAATGGACTGGGTGTTTGTGATTTCTACAGGCAAGAGGACGAGGATAACGTTATATTTATGGGTGAATTTCAAGAATCGAATCAAATTATGTTTGAACAAGCACGCAAATTCAGTGACTGCACGGCTGCCACAGATGTTTTAGTTGTGAAGCAAGCCAATATATCAGAATGTGTGACTAATTCAAGAACACTGTCTCTATCGGCCAAATATGTTATTTACTCCGAAAGTTATCAAATCGATGTTTTTGCAGATGGTGCGGTTTTTGACGTCTCGACCGAATTGGATATAACTGGTGGGTTAAACAATATCATTTTGAATTTACAAAACGACCCGGCTGCGGTAGGATATGTGACAGACGTGGATGCTGCTGGCATTACTCATTACTATGGGTTTAGTATGGCGGTGGCTGGAGCATTGCCAAATCCAGACGCTAATGGAGATTATGTCTTTCACCCCAAAACAGAAGGGGAATGTCGCTATCCCACCGATTCGTTGCCATGTGTCTTTTTGGCCAATTCGGCTTACACGGTTTACGATTTAGATGTTACTGGTCAAGGGGATGATCGTTTATCAGATGCCACTCATGATAGATTTGATACTTGTTTTACATATACCGATGTGGGTGAAGCGAAATATAGGATTGGGAATTATGTGACTGAAACTTATGCTAATGGTCAAGATCCGTTTCTTGGCGATGATTGCCCTAGAGGACATTTTTGCACCGAAAACTCCTTTCAAGACAACGTGGTTGGATTTAAAGAAGCTTGTCCGCATGGCCATTATCAGCCAAACGAAGGAGTCACAAGGACAAACAGTTTAGTACATTGCAGCGTTGAAAATAGTGCTACTACCGAAGTTTTGGCGGCATGTGATTCGAACGACGCAACGTTAGATCCTACGGATTTTGTAGATAAAGTGTGTGTGAGGTGTCCTCGACATACTTATTCGCCAGAAGGGTCGAGAGAATGTACGGAATGTCCACAAGGCAGAATTAAGAAAATGTCAGGGGGCGCAGATGTGAATACACTACTGTTGAATGTACCAGCTCTTCAACAAACTTCACCATCGCCTTGGTATTATATACCAGACGAAACTGGAGATGAACAGTCGGATTGTGCACAAATAGCAGCTGGGTTTATACATATTCCAGAACTCAATGTTCATATGGATTATAACGTACCAGAATTTATGTCTATTCTGTCTTGTCCATATGGGTACTCCTCGGATCCTGGGTCATATCTCATTAGCGGACATGAAGATATTATTGCCGTTGCTTTTGACTCGAAAATCAGTGGGAAATCTGCGATTTTACCTCCATTTGTTTTGTATGAAGAAGATTCGCATTCTTCATACGAAACATTGCAGTCGAGTTTGGCCAACGATTATTGTTTTCCTTGTCCATCGAGCTCGGTTTCGAGTGCGGGATCGATGCAATGTACTACATGTTTTAGCAACTCGGTCAAAATGTATTTGAAATCGGCGTTAGATAAAGTGCTCCAAAACAATATGATAAGCCTCGACGATTCGTATATATTGCCGTCGGGGGCACAAACACCAGATTTGTACGGGTGGAAAAATTTCCAAAACATGCAATTGGACGAAGTTGTTGGGAACCCCGCTTTAGATCCCAAACAGAATTATTGGGTCTCGGCAGGTCGGTATGGTAGTAGTTCAGTTACTTGGAGAAATGATTATACAACGGTTACAAATAGAGGGACCTTTTGTAGTACAACACGCTTTAATCAATTGGGTGGTACTTCTGCCATGTCGGGTTCAGATTTTAACAACGCATTAAACCAAGAGTGCAGAAGAGACTGTGAGAACGACGGCAACTGTAATTTTGTAACGGTTCAACCAGAAAATGTTTACAGTGCTGCTACGAGACATGTACTGGTGGCTGCGAGCAGATCATGTGGCAAACCTCCAGCGTACGGTGGTAATAATCATAATCTTGGTACAGCGTATTCTCTTCAGAGCTGTGCGGACAAATGTAAAAACAGAGCTGGGTGCAAGTATTTTAATTATGACCCCACTGGTTATCCAGCTGCAGAACTGGTAGATACTTACGATAAGAAACATCTATACGCAGAGTGCTCGAGTACAGACGGTTGGTTAGGGAATTTCAACACTGAATTTAAATGTTTTCAAGCATGTGCAAACAAACAAAGTTGTATCGCTTTCATTTACGGGAACCACGGTGATGGGAAAGCAGGAAACTGTTGGGATGAGTATATACAAAATACTCCTGGCAATTTAGATTGTAGATATCCATTTGAGCTTGAAAAGGATACCTACGATTTTTACGTCATGATTAGAGCGCCCACAGATACACAATACCATTGCTACCAGGCAAATGCTCCTACGAGCGCTTGTTCGTCTCCAGGAATGACGACTTACGGGCCTGGTAAGGCCAGCTTTTATGAATTAGTACCGTGGGTTACCATGCCAAAGGGCAGTTGTTGCAAATATAGCAGTCACTCCCAAGCCAGCTCTTATTCTTATCAGACAGATACTACGAATGGACGCGCATGGGGAACGAGAACGTATGGCTTTCAGAAAAATATACGATATTATCAGATCAGGACAAAAGACACGAGTATCACACTTACCACGGCAGATGCCATTTTAGTTTGCAATTATTTGTTTCCTGACATTTTTGGCTGGGATTTTATTGGGTATTCCAGAGAAGCAGTGACACTATCGAATGGGTATACCACAGTGCGTTGCGCACAACACATCCCCGTCTATTTTAAATCATATTCAGGGTTGTGTGATGTCGATACGGCATCGAGAACAGAAAGTAAAATTACGTCCAAAGCAGAATGTACGGCGGGCGCGACAAATCAGGATGGTGCTTCACCAAATAGTATGCAAGAAATTTCGGTGACAAATAAACCGTACGGTTGTTACAGAATTGGACATCGCAATTATGTCTTCAATTCGAACGAAAATCCCACACCTTGTCCTTCTGGCGAATATTGTATTTGCAAATATCGAAACACTATTCCTAATTTTGATCATTGGGACACTGGTGATTATTATTCGTTCAGTCGTGTGCGCGATGTCGGAAAATGGGATGAAAGTGCCTATCCGTTTTGCACAAGTTGTGGGCCCGGGGAAAGGACGGTCGGCGGTACGTGCTACAGTTGTCCTGTGGGAACGTATACAAGTACTATATCAGATGCATCGCAACAAACGTGTAAAACTTGTAGTGCTGGTCAATTTTCGACAGGAGAAAGAAGTACATATTGTTTGAACTGTCCGGTCGGATTCGCACAAACAAATTCTGGTCAAACCACGTGTTCGGCGTGTGTAGCTGGACAGTTTGCAAGTGATTATGGAAGCACAAGTTGTCAATTTTGTGATAAAGGAAGAGTTTCCCCAACGAGTGGATTGGCAGGTTGTATTGATTGTGTGCAGGGACAATATCAATCGAGTGCTGGACAGACATTATGTGATAGTTGTTTGCAGGGTCAGTTTCAAAATGGGTTTGGAAAAGAGGCGTGTATCCAGTGCTTGCCAGGTCTGTTTCAACCCACGGGTGCCCAAGCTTTGTGCAAAGAATGTCCCTCGGGGTATTTACAAAGCGCGGCGGGTCAAACTTCGTGCACGGCGTGTGCGGTCGGGTTTGCAATGTCCTTGAGTGGTAGTGTCGGTCCGACATGTGATGCGTGTTCGGTGGGCAAATTTGCTGAAAACGAAGGAAGTGGGAGTTGTACTTCGTGTTCACCTGGGCATAGCTGCTCTGCAAGTGGTCAAGTTGCTTGCGGGCCCGGGACGTTTGCTGACGGTGTTATTGGGCGTGAAACATGCGAAACTTGCCCAAATGGCAAAGCCTCCGAAAATATTGCCAATTTGGTTTGTATTACATGCCCAAACGGCAAGGTCGTTTCACTTTTGCAAGACGAATGCATCGATTGCAGAGGTAGAAATTACGATCAGGTTTATCCAACACCATTAGTTGACAGCAATTCGGGTATGAATTCGGGAATAGCTGTACCTTCCTCAGTAATAGATACGGTTCCAGGCTTGCCGAATACACAAAGAGGAACGGCCGTTGGTGTTGCAAATTCAGATGCGTTTTTCCCAGATCGACTAACAAGCTTCAAATCAGTCGAAATTACGATGATCGAGACAACATCGTTATGCTTCAAAGCAAGCAGTTGTATCAATCAATGTAGTGTCGAATATGCAGTTGCCGGCAGTTGGAGCCTGTTAAACGAGTGGGACAGGTTTACAACTGGAACGAGCAAATGTACGCCAATTTTTTCAAAAGGGCAGGTTGTGCAGTTAAGATTACAGTTTTTCGGTGACAATAGTGCCGATACAGAGTTGACCATGCAAATGGAATCCGAAAATAACTTTGCATTTTTAATCGACCTAGATCAGAGTGACGAGTGTAGAAGTTTGGTATTATAGAAAAATATATTTAATTTAATTATTATAATCATATTCACAAATTTGCTCATGAGACTTATCTACGCGCAGGCTAAAAAAAAATCAATGAAAAAATCTTTTGCGGAGCAAAGGAGCAACATCAAAATGGACTTTTGAACACACATTCCTAACATATTCTCAAAATCCAGGGGCTAATGGCAATCTGTTCTCGCGTAGGCTTAAATACAAAATCCAATAAAATACGATTCGATCAGAAACGATTACATTAATATCAACATAGACAACAAATGGATATCTATTCGTTGTTTGATTTGGAAAAATCGGCGGACTCATTGACAATATTGGATACATGTACAGCTAAAATAAGGGAATGGGTATTTGAAAAAGTTCTAGAAAAAATGAATAGTGAAATGCATGGTGCTATTAATATAAAAAGTTTATATGAAGAAGGTAGGAGGTATATCCGAGTATCTGCTTCTATTTTACTGGATCCGGGTGCAAGGCAATGTTATGATGCATATTTGGACTGTTTACATAGCCCAACGTCAGAGAAAATAGCATTGACAAAAGCCAGAATAGTTTGGTATAATTCGAACCAAAATAATTCGGTGGAATTTTCAAATACGATGATTATAAATTTGGAAAAAGCAATCTCAGTTGATAAACCTTCGACAGAAAAAACAGCGAAAAGGCAAAAAATATCTAAAAAAATATCTAAACCGATTTGTCGACAATGTCGCTGTGAGTTTGATTTTAATAAATCGTATCTGGTTTTACATTGCCACTGTTCAACTCGGTGTGGTCATAATGAGTGTATGGAGGATTTCAAAGAAAGATCTGGCGGCAAATGCCCAGTGTGCCGTAAAAAGCTGCTTGAACGACATCAGATTAGCAAGTATTTGTTTTGGCAACACAAAGAGAAATTTAAGTTTATTACGTAAATTATCAACACGTACATGTCCGCAGATTGGACCGGGCAGGTGTGCCATATCGAGTAGTTCTTGCAGTTAGTCCAAACGTTTAGCCTCAACATAATATCGTTTGGCAGGTTCGAATACAAATTTATCTATAACCGTGCCTTCCATTGGTTTTTTTATATTTTTATCCAAAAAAACTAGCAGACCATGAAATATTGGGACAGGGACTGTACAAGCCTGTGCTATATCTTTTATTTTGTCAGACATTTTATGGTATATTCGTTGCTTTTATATGTAGAAAATATGGTCAATTGCCGCGGGCCGACTTTGAATGTGAGAAACAGACTATAAACTACATTGTAACTGTTACGTTCGTTTAATAATGGCCAATAGACTACGTGTCTATTCACACAACCCGCTAAATGGGATTGAACCATGTCCTATTTGTTTCGAACCCTTACTTGATAGCGTTGAATTGGGGTGTGGGCATTGTTTTCATCTGAAATGTATTGATATCTGGCTGACAAATTATCAAAAGAATTGCCCCATGTGTCGCAGAGATTTCCACCCACCACCACCGCCGCCGTCAAACACGCCCACAATAGTAATACCACCACCACCGCCACCGCCACCGCCAACACACCCGCCTCCCCCGCCTTCTTCTCCTACTGCAATTATAGTTCAACAACAATACACATGTTGCGAAATCATGTAAACAGAATATTAGTGTAAATATTCCAGCTAAAACTACATACGGACAAAATAGAGGCATAGTCGATGATAAACGCCAGATAAAAAAACTTCTGCCAAAATTCGGCATGGTTTTGGCTCATGACAACCAATGCAATGCCAAAGGTAAGCATTCCAAATAAACCAAAAACGTCTTTTATGGAAGCAATTGTCAATGGCAATTGGTAATAATATCGAAAACAAACAAAGAAACAATCTACTAATGCTCCGAGAGAAAAGACAAGACAAATCATATCATTATCACTAAGTAATCGCGGTAAATTAGCAAATATAATAAACAACATAACAGCAACGCTGTCTTTAATAAACTGCAATACGGAAAACATTACATCAAAAAATAATTGATTTTATAGTTGTTTTTTTTCGCAGGCTGGGGTTATTAAAAAGATACATATTTTCTTTTCTTAGATTTACTGTAATTTATTTTATCTATTTCGCTTTCTTTCCAGCTAATTATTCTAGGATCGTTTGTGATTGCCGTGCGCATTTTTTCCCATTGAAAAGATGACTTATTTCTTTGCATCCACATTGCTTTATCGTTCACCAATACTAGATCAATCATACGCGGTCTGTCCTCGCGTTTTTTATATTTGAGTCCACACACATTGCACAGTGTCCCACTTCCAGCCGGACCCGGACGCCAAGTGGGTGAAACATATGTGCGACAGCACGAACATGGTAATTCGCGAGTGGTGGTCGAGGGGCAGGAAGGCCCAAACGTGGAGCGGAGCCGAAGGCGGTCATTGTTGGTAAATTTTTCGATTATAAAATTCACTACAATATCGAGTGAATTAGACATTGTTTTTGTACTTAATTTACAAAGGTATCAAAAAAAATAATATGTTTTACTTATATTTTTTTTCCCTATGTCATTAATAAGAACATCTTTGTTTTTTGGAAGAACTGCTGCTACTGTTGGAGCTACTGTTGTAAAATTCGTTGCTGTATTCAGAGACACCGGTCAACTGTTTTAATACTTGAAGATTGTTATGTTTCAAAGTAACATAAGTATTACGATTGTCCGACGCTAACATCTCTTTAATAAATTGGCACGATCTAATAGCGCTCTCTTTTATTGTTTTGTGCATCGCAATACTTTTTTGCAATCTTGCAATAACGTTGTTTTTTTCGTCGATTGACTTCTGTATTGCTATCTGTTTTGTCGTTTTTCTTTTGGTTTTACAGTTGGATTTTGGGACACCTTCACCTGACTGAAAAAGTATGTGGTTTGGTTGTTGTTTTGAACGAACACAAAATGGCAAGCTTCGAATAGATTGGCTATAATCCTGTTCACCATCAACAATCGGTGTTACCACGAAAATTTGCTGAGGATATGCTCGTTTTGCAGGGTGTGCAAATTTCGATGAAAGTTGCCAATCACGGTTGTTTTTTTTAAAGGCAATATTGTTTTTGTTGTTAACTAATCTAATTCCAGTTTGGTCGACATTTAATTTGTATACACCGCGCATTGCTTCTGCTGTAGACACTCTTGAATCTTCTTTAAAAGAAGGTGCCAATATGGTTGTGGCTTTTGTAGTTGATGGAACAGTCTGTTCGTGTAACATAATGGTAATAATAGCCTCGTTGTGCCTTTTGGCGAAATCTTCTGGCAAGTTGATCGCAGGATATTCACCATGAACACTACCATCACGGTACAATGACAATCCGTCACTACCAAAAGTCATATTGACCAATTCGACATCTGTTTTTAAACCATCACGTGCCACATAATTTCTGGGATTAATGTCACCACATTCGCCGTTTGAATCTTTTGAATGGAAGTTCGCAATCAACTCTTGTATAGCAACTTCGTCCATTTCCTCGTCAACTTCGTCCATTTCCTCGTCAATTTCTTGATCAGATAGATCAGACATGTCTTGGTCAGACATGTCTTGGTCAGACAGATCAGACATTTTTAGACAATTTAATTTTTTAGGATTAGATTTTTTTTTGCGATAGTTTTTTTGTTAAGACGGGGGCAATAGTCTAATTCTAGTCTTTTTTAGACAATTAAATCACTTCTTATTATAATTAAAAATATGTGTTAACTATTCTCAGAAATAGGGGGCAGATAGTGTGACGACAAATTTTGGAATATTTAACACATATTTTTTTTTTGGACAATTATACAAGTACTAGGAATAACCAAAAAATAAAAATGTCAACCCAAAACGAAGAATTTGAACAATTGAAAATTGACTATATTGCTGCAGTACCAGAAATTGATGAACTGAAATCTCAACTTAAAATTTTGAATAAGCAACAAAGAAAAAGAAGTTCCGATATTCAAAGCTATATGCAAGCGAACGATCTGACTGAATTGGACATATCCGGTATTAACTTTTCAAGAGTTGAAAAGACCTCTGTCTCGATCAATTTGCAGAATTTAAGTGAAATTATTGATGACCCATCGATCTTAGAAGCTTTTAAAGCTGCACACAGTTCTACGAAGGAACGTCTTAAGGTCATTCGTCCCAAAAAAAGACAAAGAACCAGTAATTAAATAAGGAGGCTTAAAAAAAAAATATTTTATTTTCACGTACTATAGCAGTTGTCGCTCGCTGTACACAGTTGTGATAATATTTTAATACTGGTTTTGATTTCTGGCATCACTTGCCCGAAATCTAACAAACTTCTACGCATTTCTGGAAGCATAGTGTTAACATCAGTTAATGTAGTTTTGATTTCTGGCGCAATATTTGCCAATATTATCACTGCCGCCAACATAAAAATAGTTTGTAGACCAACTAAAATACCAATACCATATAAGCAAAAATTTCTTCTGTTATTGTCTAATAGTTCGTGAAAACCGATATCCATTATATTTTGTATTACTTTTGAAACTAAATACTCTATTTATTAATAACAAAGGTCAGCACTTTGGCGTTTTGTGTCAACATTTCCTCTCTGATCATTTCCTCTCTAACTTCTTTCAGACATTCTGCTAAAAGACCCTTTTTACCAACCCAAATAGAACCTCTGTCCCTACCGCCTCTTTGTTCATATATTCCAGAATATTTGGGTTTCAAAAGCAGGTTACGATAAAAAGCCTGTTTATATTTCAACCGCAATGCCTGTAGCATCCATATTTTCTTCATGTAATAAGAATCGTCGTTGATCTCCCATTCGCCGTTAACCTTTTCATTACTTTGGGAAAAATCTGATCTGACGATCTCTTGAAACTTCATCTTTCTGAACCATAAATCGAATGCCATTTGGTTTACAACTCTCAAGCGAAATTTCATTGTAGGACGAAAACAGCCGGAGATAAGCTTTGCCAAAAGTCCGGCTGCTATTTTTGGCGATCCAACAACATTCGATTTATAATATGGACTGTATTTAGATTTACTGTAATTGCATTGGCCTTTGACTTGTTTTGGACACATCAGTCGACTCCGATAATGAAGAAAATAATCATAGCCGTCCTGTGATTCCCAGTTCTTATCCCTCAATTTTTGATATAAGTTTATTAAACATGGGTTTTGAGTACGTTGCATCATGAAGGTAAACTCGGCCCCCCCGAATAGATTAGAAAAATAGCACAAAGGCGCTTTCATATATGCTTTGAACGCGAGCGAATCAATTTTCTTTTTTCCGCTAGTGCATTTTGTTTCTCCTTTTCCCGATTGAAGCGCCGACATTTTCTAGCGTAATGCGAATATTTATATATATATTTCACTGTTTAAAATAAAAATATAAGTTAACTATTTAGATTTTCCCAAAGTTTTTGATAATATACGAGTGTACTACCCAGGGTAAAAAAATATTTAAACATTATGGTTGAAGATATCGTTATAAACGGTATCGTCAAATGAATTTTCAGTCAACAGTGTTACAACTCTGACCTTTTTCGTGCTGCCAATTCGCACGACGGTACCAATTGCTTTTTTTTTTACCTGGTCGTCTGTTATGGGCTCCATAAATACGATCTGCTGTGCAACAGAAAGCACCGGGGATCCAGAAAAATTTTTCAAGCATATCACGAAGACTAGCACGGAGTCGTCACTTTGAAATTTTTCGACTGCTTTCTGTTTTTGGCTCAATGACATTCCACCTCGCATGGCCATGAAAGAGATGCCGTTTTCTTCCAATTGCTCCAATACATACCCTAACACCGTCGAATACCGTGTAAAAACCACGGTTTTACAATTTTGACACATGTTCAATAACGTATTCAATTTATTGCTAACCTTTTCACGTTCAAGCATCAACACGTTATAAATATTTCTTTCAATTTTAACTTTGCCATTAGGTCCATTGATTCTAACAAATAAATCTTCAACTGTTTCTTGAGCTTCTGTGGTCAATTCGGTCAAAGATTCACCCACCCCTGATTGCCTGCACAATGGACACTTGCGATGATATGAGTCATGAGTGTAGCAGTTTTGAATACAATCATAACAGAACACATGTTGACAACTGGTCATAGTGGGACGCTCAATAACGTCCATGCATATTGTACATTGTTCGTCGCCGTCTGCACAAGCTTTAATTAGATCTTGAATTGAACGATCACGTTTCTTAGAAACATCAAGATTTCCCACAAATGCTTCAAACGTTTTAGTCTCAGTCGCATGTTTAAAATCATTATCGTCTTCCGCAAATGCATATAAAGGTATAAGGCCTGGATATACAGCCGCGACAGTTAACCACCATTTATATAATTTAAACAATCTTGCCTGACGGTACGAAAAGTACCCAGTCGCCCGATGAGTCTCAATGTCTTTATTAATAGCAATAATTAAATATTTATAAGATTCGGCATGTATATTTTTGCATACGATCGAAGAGATCGAAACGGGCTCTGGTAATTGATCCACAACATGTGCTCTTGACTGACAATACGTTATTTCTCCTAACATATCATAAATGATGTTAGCGTTACGAGTTTGGAATTCTTTATCAATTTGGCAGCCACCATTTGTTAATCCAATGCCAAAAAACCGAAACATAACTTCCACATTTTTCATTTCTCTAACAAAAGGGGTAGACGACATGCACCATCTAATATTCGAACGTAAACGTACGACGTCAACGGGCGCATCTACCCAATGTGGCATGTTTAAAGAATATAGATGGGATTCATCGAGCACTATTCGGCCCCATTCAACGCGTTGTAAATAGTTGCCGCTCATATTACCAACTACATCGTCATTGACAATTCGAAATGTCGTGAAAACAATATTAATGTTGCCAATATCTGTTAAATTTCGTTTTGCCCCATGATATTTATACGTTTTGAGCGACGGCACATGTTTAGCTGCTTCGTCCGACCAAAAATTTAACATTGCCGAGGGCATTATAACAAGAGTTGGTTTTGTAATTTTAGATGATGCGATCAAGGCTAACATTTCAACGGTTTTACCAAGCCCGACGTCTTGAGCTAGAATACCGCCACGAATGTTTTCTGATGGTGGCGTATGTTTCAGTTCACCGAAATGGTTGTGGTAAAAAGTGAAACCATCGTGGAGTTGATGACGATGAACACCGATCCCACTTATAGAAGGCGCCTCTGTTTCGCGCCATTGTAACCAGTTTAGCGCCCTTTTTTGGAATGGTAATAGACTGGTTTGTAAAAGAGGAGTGGTTATTTTTGTTAATGCGAAAACTTCATTTGTGCACATTGCTTGGCAATTGAGAATGGTTTTATTCCAAAAATGTGAATCCATTGGAAGGCGGGACACCGTGTATCCATTCAAATGACAAAATAACGTCTGGAAACAACGTTCCAGGTGGCTTTGGCGGCTTGGTTGAATAGAAGTTCCTGGTTGTTTGACAAAAGTCATGTCGTTGAAAAATACATTGATACTGACATTTCCAGGTGTACAATCTTCATAATCAAGTTCAAAATCGACAATCGGTTGACGTTTGGATATCCAAACGTCCCGTTCTTCTAAAAGATGATAACTGGTATTAATCCATTGACACAACATACTTTGCAGACGCTGTGGTTGAAAGTTTTTTGGAAATAATGGCAAAATCTGTTCATAAACATTTTTTAAGGTCATACAATGCAGCAGTTTTTTGGTAAAAATATTTTTTGGGATCTGGTAAATATCTAACAGTTTAACAAAATATGTCATCAATTCAATACGATAATCGTGTGTAATACGGTCCATATTGCTAATATACTCGTAGGACTCATTTAATAATCGTGGTCTGGGACCGTTAGGCAAAATGGCGTGACGTTTTCTGAAACCAATAATGGCATTTATTAATAATTTCTGGTCAGCTGAGATAACGGAAAGTATTTTTGTACGTTTTACACCAATATTGTCAATTCTGGGATCGTTTGGGTTTATAAATGCGTGTTTTGACAAATGTATATTACCGACTTTTCGGCGCCAAGCTATTGAAGGTGGTGCGAAGCAAGGAGGCGTGTTGTGATGAACGACGTTCCAATTAAGGTCGGGTTGGGATATGTGGACCCATATGTATTTGAAACCAGAATATTCGGTAGAACCTTTTCGCAATCTGACCAACGCATGCTTTTGATCAAAACTGACAACCGTCCAGATTATGTTTCTGAAATTAACTTGTGAACCATAATAGGTCACGTTTGAACGTTGGTCGGTGAGTTTTAGTTTTTTTGGTATTTTGCCAATATGAGCGTTTAATAGAAGCCAATCAATTTTTTCATTGTGGTTTTCGCCAAACCGTGCAAATGCTTCAGCTACACGGTTTGGCGAAAAACCCATTTCGGTATAATAACTAGTTTCAGTTGTAGGATCTGACATTTTATTTGTTATTATCCTGGGTTTGATTAGAGTTTATATTAAAAAATAACATATGTGTTAATTATTCTTATTTTTGTGACTATAAAATGTTTGTTTAGGTTTTTGAATGATTGTTTCATTTGTTTTTTTGGTTATTGGAATTGGTGCAGCTGTTTTAGTCAGTTATATAATATTTTTTGATCGGTATGAAAAAAAAAGAAACCGTGAAACAAAATTATGGCAAGATTCTGTTCTTTTCACTGGATCAACATATAGACTTTTTATATGTATATAAACAACAGGGTTGTTTTAAAAAATGGCATCGCTCAATTTTGATATTGAAGACATTGATATTGAAGACACCCAACGTTTAATTCCATCGGAGTCT
>Ga0115001_10000155_pt1 | contig 46197 bp, 38 predicted proteins | sample ArcticOcean_MG_C_12_FD_89869 | JGI IMG/M metagenome (GOLD analysis project Ga0115001, IMG submission 89869) | Marine microbial communities from western Arctic Ocean - ArcticOcean_MG_CB8_130 | ecosystem: Environmental > Aquatic > Marine > Oceanic | place: Arctic Ocean: Canada Basin | collected... | reverse complement strand
GGGAAAATCCTCCGCTGGGCAATCGCTGGAATTCGCCCATTGCCTTCGGAGGCTTCTCCTCCTATTCTCATTCTGATGAAAGTTGTCGTGATTCTCTTCTTCCTCACCCTTCTCGGCCTGGCCAAGGAGGCGGCTCTCGTGGAGAAGAAAACCGATTTCCTCCGCGTCCGGCAGAACGAAAAGTCTGCCCACTTGCAGACCGCGATCACCACTTACGAAAAAGACGGCACCAAGATTGCCCTCATCGGAGCGATCCACATCGCCGATAAATCCTACTACGAGTCTCTCAATACGAAATTCACCGGCTACGACCGTGTCCTTTACGAAATGATCGGCGGCAAGCGCATGGGCGAAATCCAGAAGAAGGGCGAAAAGCAGACCCTCCTCAGTAAGACCTACGCTATGATCACGAAGTTCCTCGAACTCACCGATCAAAAAAAGGAAGTGGACTACTCCGCCAAGAACTTTGTCCACGCGGATTTCTCTCTAGCCGAATTCAAGAAGCTCCAGGAAGAACGCGATGAGTCGCTGCTCAGCTTTGCCATGGATGCCAGCAAGTTCGCAGATCAAAAAAAGCAACTTAACATCGCCAAACTCCTCGCGGCCCTGCTCACCGGGAACTCAAATAAGGTCAAACTCCAGCTCATCGGCACCCTGGGCGCGGGAGACGACCAGATCGGCGGGTTAGTCGGCCAGTCTGTCATCATCACCGATCGTAACGCCAAGTGCATCCAAGTCCTTGACGATCAATTACTCGAGGGCCAAACGAATCTCGGTATTTTCTACGGCGCGGCCCATTTTCTCGACATCGAAAAGAAACTCCTGGAACGCGGCTACCGCCAAGCCCAACAAGAATGGCTCAACGCTTGGACGATCAAGAAGGACTCGTAAAGTGGTCCCACCCGCCGCTCAGAGAATCGCTCTCCTCCGTAGTCAGTGATCCGATACGCGTCAGGGGCAACTTAGGAAAGCGATCGCTCCATTCTTTCTCAAGGCGATCCGCACTCCGTGCCGAAATCGTAAAAAGGAGTTCGTAATCTTCGCCATCGGAAAGGGCCTCATCAATTGTGGACCCGGGAGATCGGGGGATCTGATCGCGCTCAATTTGAAATCCACATCCGCTCATCTTCGCCAGTCGCGGAAGATCCTTCGCAAGGCCGTCCGAGAGATCCATCATCGCCCGCAGTCGAAAATTCTCCGTCAGCCACGCGACCTCCTCAAGGCGCGGAGTGAAGCTCAGATGCTTACCCTTGATCGATCCTCCTAAACGACCCGTGACAAACACGGAATCTCCCGCCTTCCCGCCACTCCGCGTCACGAGCCTCCGCTTCGTCACCTTCCCGCGCCCCGCGACCGATATCATCGTGGGCGCGCCCGCTAGAAGCGAGGTCGTCTCGCCCCCCACGATCACCCCGCCATGGAGCTCCAGGCATTGACTCATTCCACGATAAAGTTCTTTCACCCAACGTAATGGAGTCTCCCTCGAAAGCGCGATCGTGATCAGCAACTCGCCAGGCTCTCCCCCCATCGCCGCGAAATCACTAAGCACCCGCGCCACCGCTTTCCAGCCCACTTTCTTGGCAGGGGCATTTGGTAAAAAATGAATTCCCTCAACCACTGCATCTGTTTTCAAAAGGGTCAACGTCCGTCCGTCTCGAATCACCGCACAGTCATCTCCGGGGCCCACGAGGACTTCGTCCGAGACTGCCAGACCACCGCAAAGCTGCGCGATAAGTGGATCCTCTCCTAAATCACCCACCGTTTTCATGCGCCCGCCAATCTACCCAATAGAATGATCGAAATGGTGGTGGCGTTGAATAGCAAATGACAAGCGATCGATGGCCAAATCGATCCCGTCCATTCATAAAGAATGACAAAGCCGATCCCCATCAAAACCAAAATGGGAAAGCTCATCAAATTGAAATGAACCACCCCAAACAAAAGACCTGAAAAAAGCGCAGCAAACCACTTCTCCGAAAAACACTTCACCACGGGATAAATATAGCCTCGAAAAATGACCTCCTCCGCAATCGGCGCAGCAATCACCGCTGAAAATGCCGCCGCCCCAATCAGCCACCAGTCATCCGTTTTCGTCAGAAGCTGCACTGTATCCTGGGCATCACTTCCGAACCTTACTTGAACCCACTCCTGCCAACCGGTGAAATACAAAAAAATGTTCAGCAGGAAAACCACCACCACAAAAACCGGCGCAATCCAAATCACCTTGCGCCATTCCAGCCAGCGGAGACCGAAAAACTCGGCCAAATTCACCCGCCAAAAAAGCAAAAGCGGAACCAATGACGCTAGGACTAACATACTCAGCGAACTGGAAAGAAAGAGTTCCGGAGTGGCTTCGAGAATTTTTTCTGCAGAGTCCGGGTATCCTTTCCAAACCGCAAAATACAATACACACAGCCCCACCAGAGCCAGCAGGTCAAAGGCGCGGATCGCAGATGTGCTCACGCTCCCCCCTAAATTCCACCCGCTTTCCGGCCAAATCTTCCGAATCAACTTATAACCCGGAAGTGCCAGCCCAAAAAAAGCCACCACAATCCCAAGTAGAAGAAAGCCTAAAAAAGCATGCTCACCAACGCTCACGCGCGCACTCTATAAGCGCCAGACATACTTTGCTAGTAATCAAATAATCGGCTCTGCTGAGAGATTCTTAAAAGCACCATCGATAAAAGCTACAAAATCCTTGCCCGACAGGTCCTCAAAACAACCGTCCCCGCCAAGGATAAAAAACAGTGCCCTTTAAGGACATCAACAATCACTATCGGGACGGACAATCCTTCCAAACTGGCCACCGTGGTCTCGGATACGTTCTCCTCATTCAACGAAAGCGCGACGGTCGCCGCATCCATCTTAGCTCACCCACCGCCTCTCTCGAGAGCGCGGCAAGGAATATCATCACTCTCGGTGCCGGGGATGTTACCGGCGCTAGCTTCATCAAGGTTCCCGAAAGACCCATTATGAGAGGGGGCCTAAAAAAGGTGAAGGACGTTATCACGAACCGCTAATCTCTCCCTCCGGCTGATTTCTTATAAAATCAGCCACTTGCTTGAAGAATGCCATGATGCTTCCTCGGATCTCATCATCTGGAATCGTCTCCTCAGCTGCTGCGCCCATCAGTTCGATCCAGCGGTCACGCTCCACCACCCCAATTCGAAAGGGCATGTGCCGTCCGCGCAGCCGCGGATGCCCACGTTTCTCGAGATAACTCTGATCCGCGCCAAAGCGAAACAAAAGAAATTCGCGAAGCCGCTCCTCGGAACCCTCCCAATCATCAGAGGGATACATCGGCCCGATGAGATCATCCTTCTTGACTCGCTTATAGAAGCTTGCCGTCAATTTCTCAAAACCCTCTTCTCCTACCACACGGTAGATTTCTGCCTCATTCATCATCGAAAATGATCCAGTACTCTCCCGAAACAAAATTCAAGGATTGCTTCGTTCCCCTTCCATTCGCCACTCTATTCACACACCATTGATTTCGATCCATGAGCGACGCCATTTCTTTCGACGCCCCCGAACCCGATGAACTTTCGGCGCATTTAGACAACTATGACGTTTCTAGCCTCATCGCGGTAGGCGGCATGGGAGCCGTTTATCACGCCAATCAGACCTCACTAGACCGAGATGTTGCGATCAAGCTCCTGCCTGCCGAGTTCGGCGGTGATGCGTTCCGCGCTCAGTTCGCCACCGAAGCCAAGGCAATGGCGAAATTGAACCACCCAAATCTGATCTCGATTTACGATTTTGGTGAAACCGATGGCCTGCCTTACATCGTGATGGAGTTCGTTCCCGGCAAGTCACTCTATTATTCCTGCTACAAAAAGGCGATCGAGCAAAGCGAGGCAATTCGGCTCACCTCCGAGATTTGCGCAGGTCTGGGACACGCCCATGGCCACGGCATCATCCACCGGGATATCAAGCTCGCCAATATTCTTCTCGATTCCCATGCCCATGCCAAGATTGGTGACTTCGGGCTCGCCAGTGGAACCGATGATGACAACGACTCCGGTCTCATCTACGGCACCCCCGACTACGCCGCTCCCGAAATCCTGCAAGACGCAGCGAACGTTGGGATCCCTTCAGACATCTTTGCTGTCGGCGTCATTCTCCACTTACTTCTCACCGGTAAGATGCCTAAAGACGATCCCAGGGTTCCCTCACGGATCGGAGGATGCGATACCCGCTTGGACCGAATTGTCAGAAAGGCAACGCGCGAGGATCCCGCAGAACGCTACCAGACCTGTGAGGAAATGCTAAAAGACCTCCGCGCCATTCCTAACAGAAGCGCACGCAAAATCATCACAGCAGCTCCCCCTGCCACCAAACCCTCACTGCTCAAGCGGACTGCCGCCACTGCTGCGCCCTTGGAAAAAACCAAGGCTTCCGACTCTCCCAACCGTCCCAGACTTCGCAAGCTCGAGCCCAGCGATAGACCGACTTCCGATGCCGCTTTTCAGGAAACTCCTCCCGCAGTCATCGCGCTGGCACCCAGCACCAACTGGCCACTCGTTCGGAACTTGATGATCATCGCCCTCCTCGTCCCTGCCCTTATTTTTGCATGGGGAATATATAAGGAGAGGGAGAAAGATCGGGCTGCCATCGATGAAAAAGAACGCATCGAAAAAGAGAACATCGAACGGGAAAAAAAAGTCGCCCGCGAAAATATTCTTCGCGCCGCTGAGGAGAAGAAAATTGCCACAGTAACAGCCAAGAAAAAGCGCAAGGAGGACGCCATCATGGTGGAAGAAACCATCGCCAAGGAGCCCAAACTCACTCCTCTCGAACAACTTGATAAATACAAAGGCTCCCTCGTCGGAGGAGTTCGCGACGTTTTCCCGGAAGGAACTATTGAGCGCGGAGACATCAGCCTCTTCTTCGTCGAGACTCCCATGTCCTGGTCTGCAGCCTCCGAGTTCGCAGAATCACACGGCGGCCACCTCGCAACCCCCGCTCTCACTTCAGACCTCTCTTGGATCGCGGAAAAACAAGGCGACGTCCGCCGCATCTGGCTAGGCGGAGGAGCCTTGGGCTTCACAGACTGGGGCTGGGTCACCGGTGCCGAGTGGAACCACAAAAAACCTTCCACCAGCCTTGGCACCTGCGCCGCGATGACCAACACCGGCATCATCAGCGCCCGCCCGAACGGCGAGAACCTCCCCTTCTTTATTCAATGGGAAAATGATGGCACCAATGAAGGAGCACTCGACGCCCAGCTGAATCGTTTAAAAGGAACATTGGGCGCACCCAGCCCGGCCTGGCCTCCAGGAACGCTCGCATACGACGGTCGTAATTACCTCCTCGTCCAGCGCGCCCTCCCCTGGGATGAAGCCGATCTCATCGCCACCTCCGCCGGCGGACATCTAGCAGTCCCCAGTAACAGCGTAGAGAAAGATTACCTCAGCGAAACTCTCTCGAACTTCCTCACCCTTAATCAATCCGCCTGGCTCGGCGGACGCCTCGTCGAAGGAAACTGGACCTGGATCACCGGAGAAAAATGGGACAAGCCAAGCTGGCGGGAAAGTTCCCCCGATGGCGGAAAAAATGATTCCGCCCTCCGCTTCACCTTCGCCGGAGAAGACTCGGGCTGGGATGATGCACACCCCGATGAATACCTGCGCGTCAACGCCTTCTTCATCGAATGGAGCAATGACGCCAAGAACGTAGAACCTGAAGCCGCGAAAGATGGCAATGGAGCCCTGATCAAGACCAAAATCATGGCCGCCAAGCTCCTCCGCGGCATGGCCGCCACCCACCTTACTCGTCTCAAAGACAATCAAAAAAACATGATATGGTCCATCGATTCCTGGATGCGCGGTCAAAAGAAACCCGTGATCAGGACCCACAGCCCCAATATCGCAACCTTCAAAAATAACCTCCCAGACGACGGCAGCGTTTCCAATGAAATCAAGGGCAGCGCCCTCCCCGGTCCCGTCATTGAAACCATTCAGGATGCCGTCGCACGTCAGGGCCGCTTCGACAACAAGCTTCAGGCCGACATCCTGAACCTCCGAAACAACTACCTCGCCAAACTCCTCGCCGAACAGAACCGCTTCGAAAAATCCAATCTCAAAGTGAAAATCGCAGCCATCGAAAAAGAGATTCAAGACGTCGGTCAGGGATCCGCTCCCTTCCGCGCCTACCTTGGCGTCAGCGACTAAGTTCCCCTTGGTAAGCTACTTCGCCTCTTTCGTGAAAGCACTGGCCACCAGCTTTTTGAAGTCTCCCTTCGCCTTCGACAGATCCGCCTTGGGGCCTGTCACCTTTAGGAAAACATCGCCACTTGCATGAGGAATGATTGCGCCAAGGAGAAGATAACCTTCCTTGGGCGTCTTACGCTCCATGATTCCACCATCTAGAAAGGTGCCCTCCATCATGACAATCGTGACCTCTTGTTTATCATAAGTGAGCTTCTCTGGGGTGACCTTCACCTCGCCCTCAAACTGCTTTTTCCAGCGGATAAGGTTCGCTTCGACCCCGCCGCCCTGTCCGGTCCCAAAATGGTAAAATTTGACCATCGGCCCCTTCTCTCCATAGGTGGACGCGCCCTTCAGCATGTGGCTCGGCGTGTCCTGCACCACCCACGGCTTCGGCGGAGAAAAAATGAAATTTCCTGCCGTGATCGTTTCACCGGAGAAGAGTCTACTAGCCGCGAGGAGAAAAAAAAGAAGCGCTTTCATGGGAGCAATTATAGCTCGATTTTTATTTCAGGCCAGTGAAGAAGCGCCCCCAACGCGGCTGATACAAATCAGCCTTATCAAAAGGCATCAACACGTGCATCGCTTCCCCCTCGATGCACTCCCAAGAGACCGTCCCGAAGATGCGCGAATCCTTCGGATTATCGCGGTTATCTCCCATCATAAAATACTCGCCCTCGCTGGGAGCACCACGCAAGTGACGAAGAGATAAGTTCCACACCAGTTCTGCCACTTCTTTTTGAGATAATACCAATTAGTGTTTCAAAAGAGACGAATGTCCAAGTGATTTCTTGAAAGGGCAAGGTGGGACGAAGGCGCGGGGCGGGTGAAATACCCTAGGGTGCACCACAACTGAGGATCAACGCTGCCATTTCGAGAAAGCGCCCGGCTCTTGATTCTAACGCGCATCGCTATTTCCTAACTATTTAAAAACATCATTCCTCTCTTTTGAAATACGGAGTGGTATAAGTCATCTTCGTACCACAGAACAGGAACACCGATTCTTCCAATCTCGCTATAAAATCACGCGCTCTTTCTCATTACTTGAGACCCTCTTTCTCAACAGCTCCGACACCCTTCACCGTCGCATCATCATTGTCGTTCGCTACCACGCAAACGCCTCTACCCATTTCAAGATCCAGCGTGATGCGCGCGCGCCACATCGTGTTGGTTCCATCGTGGCCCAGTCGGACTGCCTTGCCGTCCCTCTCACGAACGAGCCAGCCCAAGCTGTAATTATTGAGGACCACCATGTGAAGCTTCGCAAAAGTCTCCGGCTTTAAAATCCCCTCTCCCTTAAAATGGGCTTGCCCAAACTTAGCCCAGTCTTCCAAGCTAAAATGCATCCCTCCCGCAGGCGCATAAATCGCAGGATTGTCTCCCTCATAGCCGGTCGGAGTGGCGCTCCGCTTTCCCCCTCTGACGACATGACCCCGAGGCGCCTCCCCCTCAGGTGCGCCAAATCCCACACTCTTCATCCCCAAAGGCCCGAAAACTTCCCTCACGATCGCTTTTTCATACGAAGTATCGAGCAGCTTCTCAATCACCGCCCCAGCAATGACATACCCCGTATTTGAATAAAGATACTTGCTCCCGGGCTCGCTGGCAGGCGCGTCCTTAAGCATCACTTTTACCACCTCAAGGCGCTGCTTCTCAATCCGCTTTGCCCCAAGTTTTCGTCCTTCGTTGAAAAGGTCACGATCCACATTCGCAGGCAACCCCGCCGTGTGACTCAAGAGCTGCTCGATTGTGATCGCGCTCGCATCAAGATGAAAATTTTTACTCTCCTTCGGAAAAATTTCACTAAGAGGGCTGTCCCATTTTGCCAATCCCTTTTCCACCAGACGCGCCATCAACGTAGCCGTCATCGCCTTGCCATCCGAACCAATGTGCCAGAGATCTCCCTTTTCAAGAAGAGCCCTCTTTCCCGCCTCGCGAACCCCGGAGTGCAGTTCGCTAATGATCTTGTCCTGATCGAAAACAATCACCGCCATCCCCGGGGTCCCGTTCTTTTCCACCTGAGCATCCAAAGTCTCCTGCAAATCACCAAAAAGAGGAGCAACAAAAAGGAGCGCGAGTAAGGAAAAATTCACCCTCAAAATTTGAAACAAACACGATCCCTTAGCAAGAAACCCTATCACTCAACATCAACCCCGCCTCAAATAACTCACCACCATTCCGGTCACAAAACCCCCGATATGCGCGCCATAGGCAGTATTAGAACCGCCAAGACCAGTCACGCCCATAAAATCGAGCATCACCCCAAAAATTGCCAAGCCCGCCAATTGACTGGGGCTCACTGGATGAGCAATCGGCCAAACCTGCGTTTCCCCACGTGGTCGCTGCACCGAGAACCCAAGATAAGCCCCCTGAAAGCCCATCACGATCCCACTCGCTCCCAGCATCGGGATAGGCGAATAAGGATCGAGTAACGTATGGCCCACGACCGCCCCGATCCCCGTCAACACAAAGATCGCAAACAACCAACGCCAACCGACAATCTCCAAAACAACCGCCCCAAAGATCCAAAACATCAGCATGTTTCCCATGAGGTGATTACCACCGGCGTGCAGAAAATTCGCCCCCATCACCGAAGCCAATTCTGCCACCACCTCACTGGAAAAGTTCCCCTCCAGCGATTGCTTCCAGGCTTGCGTAATCTCCAGCGGAACCGCCATCCACCCGTCCAACCCCACGATCCAATCGTAAAAAGTTGCGATAATCACCACCACCATCAGTAGAACCACCGGGAGTCGTTTTTTTAGTTCAGCTTGCATCTTTTAAGAGTTCGCTTTGCGCCTTCGTCATCCCCTTTATCACCAATTCGTAAGAGCGCTCGATCAATTCCGAAACCAGTGCCACAAACATCTTTCCCGCCACCTTGTAAACCAGGACATCCGGGCCAAACGGCGTCTCTTCCGTCACGACCACATTCGAAAGAGGGGAAGCTTGCGCATAGTCAGCTAGGAAGCTCATGATTTGATTGTAGAACCTTCGAATTTTCCCGCGCAAGCACCGCAGTGGCCCAAGCTACCCCACCCATAAGAACTAGGAGCCCAAGCATCCACCCGAGATCAAGTATGCTTACTTTATCTCCCAACAGCGGAAGCACCGCAAGAGCCGATGACACCGCACCAATCCCGAGCCCCCATCGAATGAGCGTCGCTACTTCCTTCATCACGATTGCTTTTCGCCCCGCTTCCGAAATACCAAGCACACGCAAGATTTCAAACTCGCTTCGCCGCTCCACCAGATTCCGAGCCGTCACTACGCCCACGCCCACACTGCCCAAGATCATTCCCAGTCCCCCGAGGACGTGGAAGATCGCTATATAAGTATTCTCAACTTCGTGAAACGCCGCCAAGCGATCCTGAGTCGCGATGACTTGGCCTCCGAGATCCGACGTCACCGTTTGTAGCGCCTCCTTAACACCCTCATCTTCCACTAGGAAAAGTGAATAGCCTCCAGCCGACGGAAATTTTTCTAAAAGATCGTCCTCCCGAATGATGATGCTTCCCTGAAAAATAGAATCCTTCACCACCCCCGCAAGCTTCACCGTGAAGGGCTGCCCAAACTCATCGTCGTAGCTCAGCGTGTCCCCAACCTTCATCTTGAGAACCCACATCATCGTGGTCTCATCGACAAAAGCCGCCACTTCCTCCCCCTCACCATCGAGCTCACTCCATGCAGCGTCTGTTTTAAAATGTCCCTCCAGGCGCGCTGGATCGACACCCAAAAGGCGAGGCCGATTCGTCGAGTTGAGATTAAAACAGTCCACGCTGTCACCAGCACCCACTCTAAAAGGAACCACCTCATCAGCAGGCAAGCCGAACCAAGCCACTTCGCCTTCGGCATCAGCAGGCCGATTCACCGGGTTGGTCGTTTCCACCCACCAAGCAAAGCCTCCTGCCCCACTGCTGGGTTGCTGCCAATCGCCCCCATCGTTTTTCCGAAACGCGGTCACCGAAAGCACCAGAAAAACTCCCGCCGCCAAAATGCCCACCACCGTGACACTCCGGGAAGATCGTCGACTCAAGTTCACCTTGGCCAAAGCATTCCCGCTCAGCTCCGCAAGCGATGTCGTCCGTGCCATCGCGAGACGGAAAATTCCGAGTCCGAGCAAAAGTAATCCAAATCCCCCAAGGAAGAATGCTCCCTGCGGCCCCACCGTGAAGCCGAGTCCGATCGCTCCAAGAATCATCAAAACTCCCAATCCAAAAAAGACCCAAGTCCAGCGACTCCGATGCCCCGCTTCTTCCTCAGCCCCACTCGCAAGCCGCACACTCGCACTGCGCTTCGATTGACGCCAAAGCGTTAACCAGATCGACAAAAGCGACAGCGCCAGGAAGGTCAGGAAGCCCGTGAAGAAGGTCCCCACTCCCAAGTGAAACGAAAAGCTACTGCCCGCTCCGCCCCAAATCGAACCGATCACTTTCAAAACAACAAGACAGAACCCCACCGCAAGGATTGCGCCCAAAATGTTTCCAAAGAGAATCACGAAAAAAGCCTCACCCATCCGCCAGTTCCTAACCCTCTTCGCTGGAATCCCAAGCGCCGCGATCAGCCCGCTCTCGCTCGTGCGCTGCTGCACATTGAAGTTAAAGAGCATCACCACCAACGCGATCGAGGCCACGATCAGGAAAAAACTCATGCTGATAAAGAGCATCCCAAAATCCACCGGCGACTTCGCCGCACTCTCCGCCTGCGCTTTAAAGTCCAACACGCGCATCCCGGCAATGTTCGGAGAGAGCACGCTCAAGACCGCCGCTTCGATCTCCTCTTTCTTCCCACCCATCACCCGCAATCCGGTGACCGCGCCCCAGCGATTCTTCCACATCGCCTCGCCCGCAGCGTAACTCACAAAGGCCTTCGGCGTCCCTTTATATTTCTCCCAGTAAGTATCGTCTTTATCGCGAATCCGTTTGAGATCGAGCGGCAACCCCGGCGACCAATCACGCGCGCTGTCCACATCCGCCACTCCAGGAAAATCTGGCATCCACCGTCGATCCACCGCCGCACCGGTCATCGGAATGACCGCGCGCACCGTAAAACTCTTCCGTTTTTCCTCCAACTTGCTCCCCGCCTCCACCGTAAAATAATCAAGCGAAACCTCATCACCCACAACGGCACCCAAGTCCTCCGAAAGCCACTCGTTAATGACAATCTCATCCTCATTCAAATCCTTCGGAAGAAAGTCCGCCGCACCGGCACTCACCGCCGTCACCATCGAGTAAGGCGTCTCTCCCACCTCGGTCGCCAGCGTGTTTACAAGATAAGTCACAACCCGCTCAACCGGCAATTCCGCCGCAATCGCTTCTACAATTTGAGGCCCAATGAAAATCCGCGACGACCGCACCGTCACCCCACCCGGAACCTCCTCCACGCTCATTCCGTAATCGGCCAGCGTCATCTCATCGGCCTCAAAATCCCTCTCTTCATTCAGCAATAAGAGATTCGCCTTTTCCGGAAGATCGAGCGCCTTCTGCAAACGGTCCCGCGGAAGAAAAATCGACGACGGAGCCACCTGCGTTCCCTCCAAACTAAAGCGCCCAAACTGCTCATCACGCACCACCCAGACCACTTTCCCTCGAATTGCCGTCACCGTCTCTCCCTCACCCGATAACGGTGCATCGCGCGAGAGAAGCCCCGGCTTCTGCAGCCGCACCACCACCTGCGATCCCACTTCCAAATCAAGCGCCTTCGCCAGCCGCTCACTCACCGCCACCGCGTCCTCATCAGTCCCCGACATCCCCTTCGTCAGCTCCGGAGCGAACTCCCAGAAATCCCCTTCCACCCCCATCACCTGCACCTGCCCCTCGGCACGAGCGCCCACATTCACCTGCCCCTTGAGATAAAGAATCGCCGCTCCTCCGGCTCGTTCGGAAAGTGAATCACTAAAAAAGCGTTCTCCGCCCGAAAAAATCGTCGCTACTTTCCCCGTCCGTAGTTCCGCCGCCTCGCGCAGACTTCCTTTCACTGAGTCCCCTGCCATGAGCGCCCCCAAAAGAACCATTGCTCCCATCGCCGCCCCCGCGAGCACCCCAAGATAAGCTGCACGATAATGCCGAACCCCTTTCCAAATGAAACTAGCTGCAGTCACGGCAACACCATAAATAAGGATCGCCAACGCGCGATACCGAAGTTCGCCATTAATCCAACTTCCCAGATCCCCAGCGGGGTTCCAAACCCCGAGACCTCTCATTTCCCGAAATCCGCACCCCGGAGGGCTGCCGGACCAAACGCCCCGCCATGCAATCTTAAACAAATCAATGAGTTAAGAGGCTAATTAAAATAACTAAATACCGTTTTGATCCTCCGCCTGCTCGCTGCTTCACTGGCCCTTCTCCTCTTCTTCGGACAAACCGCTACCGAACCATCAGCCACCGCCATCATCCAGATCCTCCGCACCCAGCGCTCCTCTCGATGATCCTCAAGAAGGACGGATAATCACTCCTCTGGCAATCTTCCCGGGTTGTGAAGTCTTCCGAGAAGACTCACCCCCGCAACAAAAGGTCCAAACCAGATCAAGACGACCGACATCCCAATCATCGCCTGCACCACGGGCATCCCCAATCCCACTGCGATGAGGATCCAAGCAAGCACCACAAGCCAACTTTGCTTCTTCTTAAAGCGCCCTTTCGCTTCATCAAGGATGTCGTAGGACGTCTGCTTCGCAATCTCCGCCGAGAGACCCTCTCCTCTCAGGTAAATGATGATTCCCATGTGGCCCTTATGCGCCCTCAGCAACTCGACCGCATGAGCAATCCACTTCTCTCTCAGTTGACGCCCATCTTTACTCATCTTCTTTTTCAATGGTGGACCACCAACCCCAAACATCCCCACATCAACACTCTCACCAAAATCCCAAAACCAAAATTACCGAACTCCAATCTGCGCTAATTAGCGAAATCTGCGGATCATCTCCCCCAAACGAAGTCCCCCTCCCCCAGCCTTGGCTTATTCACATCTTCCGGTAAACTCTCCCCCGTCATGACCGACACAATACGCGTAGGCGCGGGCTGCCTCAACCAGATTCCCCTCGATTGGGCCGGCAACCGCCGCCGCATTTTGGCAGCCATTTCAAAAGCCCGTGAAGCCGACGTCTCCGTCCTCTGCCTCCCCGAGCTCGCCATCACCGGCTACGGCTGTGAAGATCACTTCCTCTCCCACGAAGTCAGCGAGCGCGCCTGGGCCAGCCTTTTAGAAATAGCACCCGAAACCCAAGGCCTCATCGTCGCCGTCGGCCTCCCCGTCTGGATCAAAAATGCCGTCTACAACGCCGTCGCGCTTCTCGTCGATGGTCAAATAGCAGGTCTCGTCGCAAAACAAAATCTCGCCGGCGATGGCCTTCACTACGAACCCCGTTGGTTCCGCGCCTGGCCTGCAGGCGTGGTAGTCGGCGAAGAATTCGAAGGCGATCTTATCCCTATCGGAGATCCTATTTTTAATATCGATGGCATCCGCATCGCACTGGAAGTCTGCGAGGACGCCTGGGTCGCAAATCGCCCCGGATCACAATTCTCAGGCAGCGGAATCGACATCATTCTCAATCCCAGCGCAAGCCACTTCGCCTTCGGAAAACAAGAAGTGCGCGAGCATTTCGTGATCGAAGGATCGCGCGCCTTCGGTGTCGCTTACGTCTACGCCAACCTCCTCGGCAACGAATCCGGCCGAGCTATTTTCGATGGCGGCGGACTCATCGCCGACCACGGAAAAATCACCGCCGAAGGACGCCGCTTCTCTTTTGAAGAAGTCACCCTTGCCGTGAAATCAGTCGATATCGAACGCAACCGCCTCCACCAAGCCCGCACCGTCAGCCGAAAGGTCGATGTCGAAGGCCGAGCCGAAATCGACCTCTTCTTCGACTGGCCAAGAGTCGAGCGCCGCGATGGCCACGAGTCGGTCGCCCCCATAAGCAAGGAAGAAGAATTCACCCGCGCCATGGCCCTCGCTTACTTCGACTACATGCGCAAAAGCTGGTCAAATGGCTTCGTCGTCTCCCTCAGCGGAGGCGCCGATTCCGCCGCCGTCTCCAGCTTCGCCAAGATCATGCTCGACCTCGCCACCGCCGAGCTCGGTGTCGAAGCAGTCCGTAAGCGCCTGGCCTATCTCGACCTCCCCGAGGACCCAGCCACCTGGATGAAGCAACTCCTCTTCTGCGCCTACCAAGGCACAAAGAATAGCGGGGACGTCACCCGCCAAGCTGCCCAAGCCGTCGCCGAAATGCTCGACTGCGACTATGCCGAGTGGGAAGTCGACCAACTCGTCGAGGGCTACGAACGCACCATCGAGTCCGTCCTCAAACGCCAGCTCAACTGGGAAAAAGACGACCTCACCCGCCAAAACATTCAAGCCCGCGTCCGCGCCCCCGGCATCTGGATGTTCGCCAACCTCCGCAACGGCCTCCTCCTCTCCACCAGCAACCGCTCGGAAGCAGCCGTCGGCTACGCCACCATGGATGGCGACACCGCCGGCGGTGTCAGCCCCATCGCCGGCATCGATAAGGACTACCTCCGCACCTGGCTCCGCTGGATGGAAACCACCGGCCTCCCGGAAACTGGCCCCTACCCTGCGCTCAGTCTTATCAACGAGCAGCAACCCACCGCCGAACTCCGTCCCAAGGCAGACAAGCAAACCGACGAAGGCGACCTCATGCCTTACGGCGTCCTCGACACCATCGAGCGCGCCGCCATCCGCGACAAAAAAGGCCCGCAAGCCGCCCTCGATTTCGCGATGCTTCATCATCCAGACCACTCCAAAAAAGAGATGAAGCAGTGGGTCATCAAATTCTTCAAACTCTGGTGCCGCAACCAATGGAAACGCGAGCGCTACGCCGTCAGCTTCCACGTCGACGACCTCAACCTCGACCCCAAATCCTGGTGCCGCTTCCCCATCCTCTCCTCCGGCTTCGCCGAGGAACTCGCCGAACTGTAGCTCAAGGGGTGTAGAAGGTAGCCTTCAACGCTCAAATCTCACTGGTCCCTGTTCAACCTTCACTCCCCCTTGACGTCCCCACTTTAATAGACATCGAAAACAGAAAGTTCCCCCAAGCATTTCAGTATAAATCTAAACCAATGATCAAAAAACTGCGATTCCCCCTCATCTGGCTCCTCGGGATCGCCACCCTTCCCGCCGCCGAGCCCACCGATGGCGAAAAACTCTTCGCCCTCCACGTCCAGCCCCTCTTCGCTGAAAAATGCATGGCCTGCCACGGTGCCAAAGGCAAAAAAATCAAAGGCGGCTTCGACATGCGCACCCGCGAATCCGTCCTCCTCGGCGGTGACGAATATGACAACGAAGTCCTCACCCTCGGAAAGGGCGGGGAAAGCTACCTCTACCTCCTCACCACCCGCACCATCGAAGACTACGAAATGCCACCCAAGGAAGCCGACAAGCTCTCCGAGAAAGAAAGCTGGACCATCCGCGATTGGATCACCGCCGGAGCCCCCTGGCCTGATGAAAATCGCGTCACCGAAATCCAGCAGCAATATGCCGAGGGCGAACAAGTCTCCACCTCCAAAGCTCTCGACGAATCCTGGCAAAACCGACGCTACGAAACCGAAAAACTCTGGGCCTACCGCCCCCTCAAGCAAACCGCAGTCCCCACCGGAAAAAATCCCATCGATCACTTCGTCGATGCCCAACTCGCCAAGATCGACCTCACTCCTGCCCCAGCCGCCACCGCCCACGAGCTCGCCCGCCGCCTCCACTTTGGCCTCACCGGACTCCCCCCATCCCCAAAGCAAGCCGCCCAATTTGAATCTCAGTTCAGAGCCGACCAGCAAGCCGCCGTCACCTCGCTTGCCGACCAACTTATGGCCTCCCCGCACTACGGCGAGCACTTCGGCCGCCACTGGCTCGACGTCGTCCGCTACGCCGATTCCGCCGGTTTCGCAAACGACTACTCCCGCCCCCACGCCTGGCGCTACCGCGACTACGTTATCAGCAGCTTCAACCAAGATAAATCCTTTCCCACCTTCGTCCGTGAGCAACTTGCCGGAGACGAACTCGCCCCCGGAAACACCGACTCCCTCATCGCCACCGGCTTCCTCCGCATGGGACCTTGGGAGCAAACCGCCATGTCCGTCTTCAAGGAGACCCGCCAGTTCTGGCTCGATGACGTCGTCGACTCCGTCGGCCAAACCTTCCTCGCCCACCCCCTCCAGTGCGCCAAGTGCCACGACCACAAATTCGACCCCATCCCCACCCGCGACTACTACCGCATGATGGCCGTCTTCTCCTCCACCCAGTTCGCCGACCATCAAGTCCCATTTTTAAAAAACGAGAACCTTAGCAAATTCGAAGCCTCCCAAAAAATCGTCACCTCAAAAATTGGTCACTACCAAAGACAAAGCGCCGAGCTCCAGCAAGCGATGGCCTCCCGTAAAAAACAGGAGAACGCCACCGCGCGTGTTGGCGACAACGGCCTCGACCCTGGCGATGAAGCCTCCAATGCGCGCATGGCCAAAAACATCAGGCGCCATACCATCGAGTCCGACCGCACCAAGCCCCGCGCCCACGGCGTCTACACCGGAAAAACCATTCAGCGGCATAGCATCAGCGGCCACATCCCCAAGCCCGCCAAACCCTGGGCAAAAGGCACCCTCGAAAAAGATCACATCCTCACCGGCGGCAGCGCCTACTCACTCGGCGCACCCGTCGTCCCTGGCGCCATCAGCGCAGCCGAATCTCTCGGCCAAATGGCCACCACCGAATTCCCCGCCGCTCAAGGCAACCGCCGCCTCGCCCTCGCCAACTGGATCATCGACCCAAAAAACCCCCTCACCGCCCGCGTCATCGTCAACCGCGTCTGGTCCTGGCACTTTAGTAAAGGCCTCGCCGGAAACCCCAACAACTTCGGTGGCACCGGCGCACTCCCCACCCATCCCGAACTCCTCGACCACCTCGCCCACTGGTTCACCCAGCAAGGCTCCTCCATTAAAAAGCTCAACGCCCTCATCATCTCCTCCGCCGCCTACCAGCGCAGCTCCCGCCACCCCGATACCAAGAGCCAAACACTCGCCGACCCCGGCAATAAGCTCTACGCCACCTTCCTCCCCCGCCGCCTCACCGCCGAGGAAATCCGCGATGCCATGCTCATCGCCAGCGGCGAAATGAACCCCGAAATCGGAGGCCTCCCGGCCAAGCCCGACATCAACTGGGAGGTCGCCACCCAGCCCCTCCAGATCATGGGCGGAACCGCCTCCATCTACGAGCCCGACCCCTTCCCCGCCCAGCGTAACCGCCGTAGCATCTACGCCGAAAAACTCCGCGGCCTCCGCGATCCTTTCTTCGAAACCTTTAACCAACCCGGCACCGATAACTCCTGCGAAAACCGTGAAACTTCCACCGTTGCACCTCAGGCCCTCACCCTCCTCAATGCTCAGGAAATGCAGGACCGCTCCCTCGCCTTCGCCCACCGACTCCTCATAGAAAAAAGCGACGGCACCCAAGTCATTCACCGCGCCTTCCAGCTCGCCCTCGGCCGCCCACCCACCTCCACCGAGACCAGCGCCTTTCTCATCGAATGGAAAAATGCCACCGATAAAGAAGCCCAACAAACCCCTCAACTCAAGAGCTTCCCCACCACCCTCCAGCGCACCATCCGCGCCGAGAAAACTGGAGAACTCTACACCTTCACCGAGCACCTCCCCGTCTTCGAAACCTACCAACCCGACCTCCAACCCGCCGACGCAGACCCCCGCACCCGCGCCCTTTCCCACCTCTGCCTCGTCCTCTTCAACTCAAACGAGTTTTCGTACTTAGATTAAGTCTATGTCCAATCACTTCCACGCAAATCCCACCCGCCGCGAAGCCCTCTACGGACTCGGCGCAGGCCTCGGCTCCGTCGCCCTCTCCTCCATCCTTCAGGGAGCCAGCTCTCGCGTCGTCCACCATCCCGCCCGCGCAAAGCGCTGCATCTTTTTAATGATGGAAGGCGGCCCTTCCCACATCGATACCTTCGATCCCAAGCCCGAACTCACCAAGCGACACCTCCAGCGATTCAAGCGCAGCGGAGAGCGTGAAAGCGCCATGTCCTCCGGCGAACGCTACTTCGTCCAGAGCCCCTTCGACTTCATCAAAGCCGGAAAAAGCGGCGCCGACATCTCTACTGAGTGGACCCACCTCAAGGAAAGAGTCGATGACATCTGCTTCTACCGCGGCGCCCAAGTCGACTCCGTCAACCACCCCACCGCCTGCTACCAACTCAACACCGGAAACCGTTTCGGCGGCGACCCCGGCCTCGGCTCCTGGGTCACCTATGGCCTCGGCACCGAAAACGAAAACCTCCCCGGCTTCGTCGTCCTCCCCCGCACCGCCTACCCCCAAGGCGGCGCTGGTAATTGGTCAAATGGCTTCCTCCCCGCCGACTTCCAAGGCACCCCTCTCCGCCCCACCGGTAGCCCCATCCTTGACCTCAACCGGCCCGCCGGAATGAGCGCCCAGCGACAACGCGCAAACCTCGACCTCCTCGCAAAACTCAACCAAGACCACCTTGCCAACCGCCCGGATCGCAGCGACCTCTCCGCCCGCATGGCCTCCTACGAGCTCGCCTACCGCATGCAGATGGAAGTTCCCGACCTCATCGACCTCAAAAGCGAAAAACAAAGCACCCTCGACTCCTACGGCGTCGGAAATCCAGACACCGATGCCTTCGGCCGGAAATGCCTCCTCGCCCGACGCCTCCTCGAAAAAGGCGTCCGCTTCGTCCAAGCCTACGCCGGAAACTGGGACAGCCACGACTACATCGAGCGCGCCCACGGCTCCCTCATCCGCTCCGTCGACAAACCCATCGCCGCCCTCCTCCGAGACCTCAAACAACGCGGCATGCTCAATGACACCCTCGTCGTCTGGTGCGGCGAATTCGGCCGTACTCCAGACAATGGCAAGCGCGATGGCGGAGCCAACTACGGCCGCGACCACAACTCAAATGCCATGACCATGTGGTTCGCCGGCGGCGGCACCAAAGCCGGCCACACCATCGGCGCCACCGATGACATCGGAAACGAAGCGGTCGATTGCGTCCACCACATCCGCGACGTCCACTGCACCCTCCTCCACCTCCTCGGCCTGGATGACAACAAGCTCACCTACTACCACGCCGGCCGCCACAAACAGCTCTCTCAATTCGGCGGCCAAATCATCCCCCAACTGCTCGCCTAAAAACGTGGCCGCGTTCTCCGGTCACGTTGCCAATCACCCCAAGCCTCCAGCCTCCACGAGGCCACTTATAAATCACAAGCCCTGAAAGGGCGATCTAACCACTCGAAAAACCACCCAAATTAGAAGTTTCTTTTCACAAAGATCACCCAAGAAACTCTATCGCCCTCAGCCTCGTAAGAATCTCCACCCCCTTCACCCCATCCCCATGAACACAAAGCGTCTCAATCTCCTCCCGCTCCGCAAGCCGGACCGCCTGCTTCACCGCGAGTTCTAAATCTTCAATCACCGCCCCCTCTTCCCCACGCGGAATCAATTTCCCATCCTCGCCATACCCCCGATCAATAAAGCCCTCACCCCAAACCCGGTGCCCCTTTTCCAAGGCCACCCGCGCCAACGCCCCACCCGGTAAGGTATAAATCAACGTCTCAGGAAGCACTCTCGAAATCCCCTCCACCACCGCCCGGGCGACCTCCTCATCGACCTGGGCCCGATTGTAAAGTGCCCCATGAGGCTTCATGTGATGAAGCGGCGAAATCCTAGCAAGCGCCTCCACCTGCCACGCAATCGAGTCCGCAATCTCATCAGCTGGCAACTCCAAAGGCCGCCGCCCAAATCCCTCCCGATCCTCATAAGAAGGATGCGCCCCAATCGCAGCCCCAAGCGCCCGCGCCCGCTCAACCGCCCGCCGCATCGACTCGACATCCCCCGCATGTCCCCCGCAGGCGATGTTCACTGAGCTAGCAAGAGCGATCAGCTCCGCATCATGCGCTCCGCCTTCTCCAAGGTCGACATTGAGGTCAATCATCATGGCAAAAGAAGTTGAAGTCCGGTTTTGAGAAAAGCCAATTCTCGTTTCCTCAAGCGATCCGCTTCGAGAGCTTCTTCCAAAGTCACTTTTTGAAAACGAATCTGCGTTCCAGGAAGCGCCCGGGTAAATGCAGGAAGATCGGCACTGATAATATGGGCAATGACAGGATAGCCGCCTATCGTTTGGCACTCGGCTGTAAGAACGATGGGCTCGCCACTCGGAGGAACCTGAATCGTCCCGGGCACCACCGGTTGCGAAGTTAACTCCCGCGCTTCCTCTAACATAAGTGAAGGTCCTTCCAAACGAGCCCCCGTCCGATCAAATTGCGCCGACTTTAGAAAACTTCCCGCCGTGAGACTCTCGCGCGAATCCTCATCGAACCACTCTTCCTGCAATCCCAATAAAACGCGTAGCGTGAGCAAACGCTCCTTCGTCGGCTGACCCGGCCAAAGCACCCGCTGCCCCGGGCCGAGAATGGGTTGAGAAACGGCCTTCCCTTGCCCCAAAGAATCCCCGACCCGAAGAACCCGCCCTCCCAAACCAGCTCGCACATCAGTCGACGCACTTCCAAGAATTTCAGGAACATCAAACCCGCCCGCAATCGCGAGATAGCCATAGGAGGAAGTCGGTCGCCCCCTGAATTGCAGGGTCTCTCCCGCCCGATAGCGCTGGGGAGACCCCGCCCCTGGATGATCGATCCCCACAAATGCCATTGTGACATCTCGTAAAAAAGTCACCTCGGGAACCTGCAAACAAAACTCAATCAGCGGCGCGCCGACCTCATTCCCCAGCAAGAGATTCGCGACCATGGCGGACTCCCAATCAGCCGCGCCACCCGATGTCACCCCGAGATGACGAAAGCCCGGGCGCCCCAAATCCTGCACCGTCGTGCCAGTCGCGGAACTAATGATTTCAAGAACAGGGTGACCCGCAGGGATTGAATCATCCTCCGAAAAATTCGCTTCACGAAGCGGACTATCTTCCGCTTCAAAAACGATTTCGTCTCCCGGCTCCAAGGGCGAGTAAGGAAACCTCTCAGCATCAAACAAGGAGAAGCGCGTCGTCCCGAGCGCGTGCCATCCCCCAAAAGAATCGGTCGGATAAATCCCTGCCTGCTCCCCCGCAATCGCCACCGTTCCTGCTGGGATTCGCACCGGAAGATCCCGCCGTGGTACGAAAAGCTCCTTAGGAAGCCCTTCGAGATAAGGAAAGCCCGGAGAAAACCCCATCGCAGCCACCGTGTAGCGGGCCGACTGGTGAAGCGATATCACTTCATCCACGGAAAGTTCCAGCGCATCGGCCAAGGGCTGAATTATTTCACGATCATACTTCACTAGGACGTGATGCGTCCTCGAATTAGCAACACCTTCCTCTATTGAAGGTCCGGTTTCCGCAAGCCACGCCCTGACTACATCATAGTCAGCCGGCGAAAAATAGACCGCCAGATGGTGATACGATGACACCACATCCAAGCACTCCGGAATCGCCTCTTCACGCAATTTCCGCGCGAGCCGCGCCGCGCCTTCTACTTGAGCAAGTAAAGCACCGTCACCAAGGGGAAGCCATGTCATCGTCTGATTGTATACCTCCTTTTCCTACCAGCTAAAGCGGTGGATGAGAGTGTGCTTGTAAGTTTCGCCGGGACGAAGAATGCCGTTCGGAAAGTCCGGCTTGTTGGGAGAATCCGGGAAGCACTCAGTCTCAAGACAAAGGGCACCTCGATGAGGATTCACCGTCCCGTTCTTTCCTTTGGAGGTTCCATCGATAAAATTACCGCCGTAAAACTGAACTCCCGCTTGGTCGGTCAGAATTTCCATCGTCCGTCCCGTCTTAGGATCGGTCACTTTCGCTGCCGGGCGGATCCCTTCGCCTTCACGAAGCACCCAACAATGGTCGTAACCGCCAGCAATTTTCAGCGGCTCAAAGTCCGCCTCAACCCCTTCCCCAATTGCGGTGAGCTCCCGGAAATCCATCGGAGTTCCCGCCACGGGCGCTTTTTCCCCAGTGGGAATGAGTCCCTTGTCGGTAGGAAGAAAGTGGTCCGCGAGAATCTGAAGCTCGTGATCGTAGATCGTCGTCTCATGATCAGCCGAGAGGTTCCAGTAGCTGTGGTGAACGAGATTCACGGGCGTCGCTTGGTCCGTAGTGGCCTCCGCCTCCCAGATCAACTCGTTGGAATCGGTCAGCCAGTAGGTCACGGCGACACTGAGATTTCCAGGGTAGCCTTCCTCTCCGTCCTTGGAAAGATAAGTTAGCTTGATGCCAGTCGCGCCCTCTTTTTTAACGGACTCACCTTCCCAAACAACCTTGTCGAATCCCTTCACGCCACCGTGAAGATGACAGGGAATACCGGGTTCGTTATTTTTGGCGAGCTCATACTCTTTCCCATCGAGAGTGAAGCGGCCGTCCCCGATGCGGTTTCCATAGCGGCCCACCGTTGCTCCGAAGTAGGACGCGTTCCCTTCCCAGGAATCAAAATCGGTATCATCGAAACCCACCGTGACATCTCCCGCGTTGCCATCCCTATCCGGCACATAGAGGGAAACTAAGACCGCACCATATTCGGAAATATTGGCCTCCATGCCAAATTCGTTCCGGAGCTTAAAAAGTTTAACGTTTTGTCCGTCGATAGTGGTGCCAAAAGGTTGTTTTTCCACAGAGAATTTATTGGGTTCGGTTTTGCTCGTATCGGAATCTTTACAGCTAGTAAATACCAACAAAAAGAAGAGGAGGAGAGAGAGCAGCACCCAGCTCTTCATGAAGAGCAGCGTTTTCGGCGTGACGCGTCAAGAAAGTGAAAGTTTTGTGCATACGATAAATACAGGTGCGTCATCTCCAAAGGAAGGCACGCCTTCCATACAAGTATAACAACTGCTACCCCCTTGGGCTTGGCTCTTCTCCTCCAAGAAAACCAGGTCACATGTTTTCAGGGTGGTGAGATTAGCCTTTCAGTGGCATTTTCCCTGCGTGCGCCTTATTCTAGGACTCCTCATTCTTCTTCTTGCAGCCTGCGAAAAGTCGCCTTCTGAGCCTATTCCGACCAGAATTGAGCTCGAGCGGCCCCTCATGGGCACCTTTTTCCGGGTCGTCACCTACAGCACGGATCGACCAAAAACGCTAAAAACGATCGGTGCAGCCCTCGATAAAGCCGAAAAAATCAGCCAAATCGCGACCGACTACGAAGCCGATTCCGAGCTTAATCAGCTTTGCGACGCCCCGATCAACACCCCGATTTTCATCAGCGACACTCTTTTCGATCTCCTCCAAAAGGCGCTGCAAATCGCAAAAATCACCGAAGGATCCTACGACCCCACTCTCGGAGCCTCCACCCAGCTCTGGCGCCAAGCCCGGATGACGCAACGCCTCCCCGCTCCCCCACTGCTCGAAAAAGCGCGCGCTACCGGCGGATACCAATCTCTCGTCCTCGACTCGGATCAGCAAACCGCGACCCTCACCCGACCCGGCATGCGACTCGACCTCGGCGGAATTGCCAAAGGATATGCCGCAGACGCCATCTTCGATCACCTCGCCGCCGCAGGCCTGACGCAAACGCTCGTGGCAGCCGGAGGCGATCTCCGCCTCGGCGACCCACCTCCAAAAAAGGACGGATGGCAAATCGCCCTCCGCACTTTCAGCTTAAGTCCGACCGGGTCGCTTCCGCTTAAAAACTGCGCCATTTCCACCTCCGGCGACCTCCATCAGCACATCATGATCGGAGGGAAGCGATACGCCCATATCATCGATCCCCAAACCGGCCTCGGCCTCACCGAGCAAAAAGCCGCCTCCGTCATCGCCCCTTCCGCATCGCTCACCGACCCCTTAGCGACCGCAGCCTGCGTCCATCCTGACCCCAAAAATCTCCTCAAACTTTTCCCGGATGCCTCCTTCCGCGTTCTCTCGGAGAACAAAACCATCCGCCCGGTGAAGAACGGAGTTTTTGAGAAAAAATAAGCTAACCCCCCTGCGAAATAGCACAGCACGATCAAAAAAAGGTTCCAACCAAAAATTCCCACGGCCCATTCTCTCCATCTCCACTTGCCCATCTACCACAAAATGCCACCTTTCCCCATGGCCGATCTCACCCACCTCAACGACTCGAACCAACCTCGCATGGTCGACGTCTCCAGCAAGGTAGCCACCGTCCGCACCGCCACCGCCACCTGCCTCGTCTCTCTGGGCTCCGACATCCTTTCCCGCATGGAAAATGGCGAGCTTCAAAACAAAAAAGGCCCCGTCCTCCATACCGCGATCCTGGCCGGCATCATGGGTATTAAGAAAACCTCCGAGATCATTCCTCTCTGCCACCCTCTGCCCCTCGATTCCGCTAAGGTAGAAATCACCTCCCACGACGCTCGCACCCTCCTCGTCACCGCCACCGCCCGTACCACCGGCAAGACCGGCGTCGAAATGGAAGCCCTCACCGGCGCTTCCACCGCCGCCCTCACCCTCTACGACATGTGCAAATCCGCCAACCCCGCCATCGTCATCTCTGAACTCAAACTCCAAACAAAAACCGGCGGAAAATCAGACTATTCCTTATAGGGGAAATCCTAAGTTCAACGTTCAAGGTCACCCCCCTCCGCCCTCGCCACCCTCCACGCCGACTTAGCCGACCCCACCAGGGGAGCCGTCGTCGCCTTTGAGGGCCTCGTCCGCAACCACCACGAAGGCCCCTCCCTGATTTCAGAGAAAAATTGACGCACAGTCACTGCCTGCCGGAAGCGCGCTCTGACTTCAGGATTGATGTTAGCACGCTCTTTCAGTGTTCGAGCTTCAGCAGTCTTCTTCTCCTTAACCTCCTGCGGCAAAGGCCGTTCTGATCCGCAGGAAAACAAATAGTTAACCCGCCCCAACTCCGCATCTCAAATCTTCCCCATTTCTTGATCGCCCCCCTTCCGCTTCATCCCCTACCTTCTACTCCTCATGAAACTAGTCCTCTTCCTCATCCTCGCCGCCGCTGCCCATGGCCAGGTGATGCCCACTTCCTCCGAAGTCTTTGGAAAAAAGTTTCCCCAACTCGATGGCCGCGCCACCGGTGAGTGGTGGAAACAGGGAGTGCAAGCCGACGGCAAACGAAAGCGCGCCCGCAAGCTCATCGAGCTCAATGTCCCTCGCGAAGACGTTATTGGATTTGCCGTTTACACCGTTGCTCACAAGACCCTCAAGCTCACCGCACAACTCTTTCCCCTCATGCCCGACGAAACCTATGAGGTCCGTCTTGAGATCAAGGACGGCGAGACATGGAAGGAAATTGCGAAGGAGAAAATCCACTACCCCGGCTGGTCCGCGCACTTCCGCATCAAGAACTGGGACCATTCCAAGAACATCCCCTACCGCCTCCGCCACTCCGAAAAAGCGACCTTTGAAGGACTCGTTCGAAAGGACCCAAAAGACAAGGATGTCATCGTCACCGGCAACTTGTCCTGCAATTCCTCCCGTACCACCGGCCCACGTCCCGTCATCTTAAAGAACCTCCTTCATCACAACCCCGACATCCTCTTTTTCGCGGGAGACCAAACCTACGATCACACCCAGCACACCTCGGGATGGCTCGAGTTTGGCATGCAGTTTCGCGACGTCATGCGTGATCGACCAACCATCACCATCCCAGACGACCACGACATCGGCCAAGCCAATCTCTGGGGAGAAGAAGGCATCCAAGCCACCAACTCTGCCGGCCCCAGCGGCGGATATTTCTACCCCGCTAAATACGTAAACATGGTCCAGCGTCAGCAAACCTGGCACCTTCCTGATCCCGTCGACCCCTCGCCCATCAAGCGCGATATCAGCGTCTACTTCACCAGCCTTCTCTGTGGCGGGATCGACTTCGCCATCATCGAAGACCGTAAGTTCAAAACCGGCCCCGAAGGCACCATCCCAAAAATGGGCCCCCGCCCCGATCACATCAACGACCCCAAGTATGATCGCAAGGCTGTCGACGTCGCAGGCCTCAAGCTTCTAGGTGACCGCCAGCTCAAGTTCCTCCACAACTGGTCGCAAGACTGGACCGGAGCGGAAATGAAATCCGTCCTCTCTGCCACCGCCTTTTGCGGAGCAGTCCACATCCACGGGTCTCCCACTAACCGACTCCTCGCCGACCTCGACTCCAATGCCTGGCCCCAGACCGGCCGTAACAACGCCCTACGCGAAATTCGCCGGGGATGGGCCACTCACCTCTGTGGCGACCAACACCTCGCCGTCTCGGTAAAGCATGGCATCGATTCCTTTGGCGACGGACCCTACGCCTTTACCTCCCCTGCGCTCGTCAACACGATCTACGGCCGCTGGTGGCATCCGGAGGACGAAAAGGCCGGCCCCAATGCCGTCCCTAACTCGCCCCTTCCTTGGACCGGCGACTACCTCGATGGCCTCGGCAACAAGATCACAATGCTTGCCTACGCCAACCCCGAGAATCGCAGTGACGAAACCAAACGCGCGGACGGCTACGGCATCTGCCGTTTCAAAAAATCAACCCGTAAGGTGACCTTCGAGTGCTACAAGCGCTTTAGCGATGCCACCAAAGGCAGCGACGCCCAGTTCCCCGGCTGGCCCATCACCTTCAATGCGCGCGATAACGACGGCCGCAAACCCACCGGTCATCTCGACTACAATGTCGATCTCAAGAATCCCGTCGTGCAGGTCATCAATGAGACCACGAAGGAGATTCTCTACACCGCCCGTCTTCAGGATTCCTCCGGCAAGCTCCCCGTCTACTCAGACGATCCACACACCATTAAGATTGGAAAAGGAAAAGCGCAACGAATCTACAAATCCGGAGTCGCGGCAGGCAAGTAATTAGCTCCATCATGAATATTTACAACGTCCTCGGAGGGCCACTCACCTCCTGCTCCATCGACCCAATGACGGGGTTTTTCCGCGATGGTCTCTGCCGCACTGGCGGAGGCGATCAAGGGATTCATTGTCTCTGTGCCGAGGTCACTGCGGAGTTCCTCGAGTTCAGCGCAGCACGGGGGAATGACCTCAGCACCCCACGGCCCGAGTTTCAATTCCCTGGTCTCAAGCCAGGTGACTCTTGGTGCCTCTGCATCATGCGCTGGAAGGAGGCCTTTGATGCCGGCTGCGCCCCAAAGGTGAACCTGGAGGCGACGAGTGAATCCGCTTTGGAATTCGTCGATCTTGAAGACCTGAAAGCCTCCGCCATTTAGTCCTCAGCTCGTCCATGGCGAGAAAGACGGATGACCTATTGATCGAGGAAAAATTCCGTAACGTCTTGCCCGCTTTGTGATCATGATCATTAATTCCGAGGGAGTGGAAACGACGGATCATGACAAAGTATTCGCACACGTTTTTACTCTCCAGCTTCCCCAAAAAAAGTAAGGCACGAAGCGTCCGATGAGATAGCAGTTGTGGCCGATCACCTTTCCAATGACGTGGTATTTCAGCTCATTCCACCGCGACACCGGAATATCATACTGCCCCATAATCTCGAGCACATGACGCCGATGGCCCCACTCGTCTTCCTCGATCTTCTGCACTCTCGCGATCTCATCCGCATCCCGAAGCGACCCCGCATGACCAACGTAGGCAAAGGACGCCGCCCTTTCCGCCGAGTATGCCAAGCGCAGGAATTTCACGAGCTGAGGATGGCCGAGCACCATCGTAATTTTTTGGTTTGCCCCGGCTTTACTACTCGCAACTGGCTTCCATCATCTTGATCCACGGCCCCACGAAATGCCCGCTGTCATGGTAAGTCCGGCCCGAGACCAAATTGTCATCAATGACACACGCTTCATCGACATAAATTCCGCCACAGGACTCCAGATCGAAGCGACATTTCGGCACCGTCGCCATCCGTCTGCCACGCACGCAGTCGGCGTAAGCCGGGATCTCCACCCCATGGCACACCGAGGCAATCGGCTTTCCTTTGGCGAAAAAATACTTCGTCATCCGCACCAGATCCTCGTCGTAGCGGATGTATTCCGGCGCGCGGCCGCCCGAGAAAAAGATGCCCAAATATTTGCTCTCATCGACCTCTGAAAAAGCGAGATCAGCATCGATCGAATAGCCCTCCCACTCCTTCGTAATGGTCCACCCGGGCTTCACCTCGTGCAGGACCATTTGATAACGCCTCTTCTCCGGAGCAATCACCACCGGACGAATCCCCGCTTCAATCAAGCGATAGTACGGATAGAGAGTATCCACCGTTTCGGTCGCGTCACCCACTACGATGAGAGCCTCTCCAATCACTTCTTGATCCATCGCTTCGCTGGTCGCTATTTCTTAATCTCGCGGATCTTGATGTTGCGGAAGGAAACAACGTTTCCGTGGTCCTGAAGACAAAGATGACCCTTCGTCGGCTTTCCGAAATTTGGGAACTTGGAAAACTTAGACTTCGCCACCCGCTCATTCCAATCCTTCGATGCTTTGACGTATTCAACATACTTCGTCCCGTTCATCCACTGCACGCATTTCTCCGGAGTGATCAAAACGCGAAGGGTGTTCCATTCTCCGGCCGGCTTGGTCGCATCCACCACCGGCTCCGGCTTGTAGAGTTGATAAAGCCAACCCGCTTTCTGCGGATCGTGTCCTTTCACGTTGTCCTGAATCTGAATCTCGGCACCCGTTTTCCATGGGGTGTTTTCAGTCTCCTGCACATGAAACATCAACCCCGAATTCCCCCCCGGGGTAATATTGTAGTCCACCGTGAACTCGAAGGCTTCATATTGCTTCTTCGTAATTAAATCACCGCCGCCCTTTTTCGTCAGCGTGATCGCACCATCCTTCACGACCCAACGGTCAGAAAGGGACTCTTTTTTATAATTTCGAAAATGCTCCGTCGATTTTCCATCGAAGAGAAGAGCCCAACCAGCCTTCTTTTCGGCGGCGGTCAGCTCGTTGGCTAGGTGATGATCGGCAACAGCGGGAAGGGCAATCAGGAAGGAGATGAACAATGATTTCATTGGGAACACGATGGGAAAAATGGCGGCGTCCTGTCGAGGAGAATAGCGCACTCAAAATTAGAGATGTTTTACATCTTTGCGAATAACTAATAACAATCCTCGCCAAATGCCCATATTTGAGGCACCCTGCCCCTTCGCGTAAGCCGGATGATGACGTTCTTCCTACGCTCAATTGATTAAAGACCATGAAACTGTACCTCGGCAACTTGCCATTTAGCGCCTCTGAGGAGGACATCCGCGAAGCTTTCTCAGCCTACGGAACCATCGAAGACTTATTCATCCCTCTCGACCGTGAGACAAACCGCCCACGCGGATTTGCTTTCATCACGCTCCAGGATGACGACCAAGCCCGCAAAGCCATCGAAGAGATGGACGGTGTCGACCTTCAGGGTCGTAACCTGCGCGTCAACGAAGCCGAAGAACGTCGCCCATCTGGCGGCGGCGGCGGCGGTGGTGGCGGCGGATATCGCGGCGGCGGCGGCGGAGATCGTCGTGGCGGTGGCGGCGGAGATCGTCGTGGCGGTGGCGGTGGCCGTGGTGGTAACGACCGCCGTGGTGGTGGCCGTGATCGTCGCTCCGATAACGGAGGTTGGTAAACTCAACGCCCCAGCAACTTTTATTCAAAAGGCTCGCCGAAAACGGCGGGCCTTTTTTGTGCCCCAGTTCGTGGTGTAGGGAGCATGGCCACGGGTACTTCAGCCGAACTTACTTTATGGAATCAGGACCGTATTGATTTGGCCCGGGTGTTCCACGCATACAACCGCACTCGATAAAGATCCAGAGCGGTCCTATCAGGGGGATCACTCCGACGAGAGTCATCCATCCGCTTCTGCTACAGTCATGCCAGCGCTTCGCATTGATCGCCAAGCTGATCCAAATGAGGGGAACGAATAGGACCATCATCACCAAAAGGTCGATCGTGGAAGGCTCCTGATGTCCATCAATGCCGAACACAGTTCCTAGGATTGCACACCAAACGAAGAGGACGAGAAGCAAGGCCCCCCAATAGACCTTTCGTGGAACACGTCCCGAGAAAGAGAACAGAGTTTCCAAGCTAGGGGGCTTCGTATGAGCGATTCGGATTTCGGGTTTAGTGGGATCAGATCCTGGAGTTTGATAGGGATTATCCATCTCTTATTTTTTAACAACGAGGCTAAATTCCGTCGATGGTAATTTCTAAAGCCCCAGCGCCTTCTCAATCCGCTTCGCGCTCACCTTCCCAAGATGAGGCACCCTGGGCGCAAAAAGTTGCAGTCGCCACTCTTCCAGCATCCAGCCGATTTCCCAAAGCCGAACCGCCTCCGGGCGCGCATGCCACTCCTCCTGCCAAGCATCCCAAAGCGGTAAAAATTGATCCTGCTTCTCCTCATCGCGAATGAGAGGTTGCTCCTCCAGCCGCGCAATTCGCGCCTCCATTCCGTGAAAGTAACGCTGATACCGCCGCATCCGATCAAAGCCCGCTTTCCAAGAAAACTCCGTCCGCAAGAGCCACGCCCGCTGCTCTTCAAACTGCAGTACCACCTCGCCCAAATTTCGATCACCCCGATGCCGCTCCATCCAATCGCGTACCCGACCATCGGAATCCGCCATACCTTCCACAGCTTCGGTGATTTTCTGCGTTGCTCCGAACCACTCGCCACGACCAGCAGCGGCTTGATCGGTAAAATCATATTCGTTGCGCGGAATCTTTCCGAGCGCTCCCTCTGCCGCGACTCGGATAAAATCATCCACACTCCCATCCGGCAAGAGTGGCAGCATAAAGCGCCCGGCCATCTGCATCGGCAAATTCTTTCGCACATAATTCCCATGCTCCGCGTGCTCTAACAAAAACAAGCGCACCGCACCGGCCCGATGACTCTCGCCCGCTTCCTCCAAATCTAAAAAGGCCCGCATTCCCACCGTCTCCCCCTCATCCACCAGCGCCGGATAAACCCCATCCGCCTCCACCGGCATCTCCCCAAAACTCCATACTTCCCCACCCGTCATCTCCCACTCCTCATTCGCCGCCGCTTCTCTCCGCGCTCGTAATTCCGCTGCCAGCTCTTCCTTAATCAACCGCACATCTTCCCCAAAAGCCATCACCTCACCCTTCTCATCCCGCACCCGCACCCTCGGTCGCAAGTGATACGGAAGCCTCTCTTCTTCCATCCCCTCGATCGCCCGGCCAGTCTTCTCCCGTAAATACTCTAAGAGCGCCTCCACCATCGATCCCTGCGGCTCCCAGCCACCCCAAAACTCCACAAATCCTTCCACCCGCTCTGCCACCGGCTGACACTCCCGACGCCAATCTTTAGACAAGCTCCGAATCAAAAGTTCCACCCGTTCATACAAATTCCCCCGCACGCCCCAACTCGGAAGAAAATCCGGAAAGCGTATCAAGTTTTCGATCCCCACTTCAAAGGTCATCCCATCATCATCCGATTCCAGATCACTGACATATTGCACCGGCCACTCCCGCCCATCATGCAGCACCACATCCGGGAAAAGACGCGCTTGTTCCGCGATTCCTTCTTCCCAGATGAGATCGCCAAAGCGCACCATGAGCTTCTCCGACTGCGCCGCATCCTTCGTCAGATCCAAAAACTGTTTCGCCGTGTTCACAAAAGCAGGCACCCGCTCAAAAAAGAAGTCGTAAGCCGACACCTCGTTCCACAGATACCCCACCCGCCTCAGCTTACGCTCCGCCGCAAAAATCTCCTCCTTTACCCACCAGAGATTTTCCAGCACCGGATGCTTCCCTCTCATCATCCCATCCACCAGAGCCTCCCGCACAAAAACCTCAAAAGCCGTCTTCGGATTCACCCGTCCAAAGAAAACCCGCCGCCCCTCCACCACGCTCAACCCACTCAGCATGACATCCTCCAAACCATAAACCGCCCCCTGCTGCTCGTTCCAGTAAGGCGAGTAGAACTTACTCCGGCAAAGATGCGGCACTACTTCCTCAACCCACTTCGGATCGATCTCCGCCACCTTCCGCGCCCACAGTCGGCTCGTCTCCACCAGCTCAAATCCGATCACCCACAGCGCCCGCTTCTGCTTAAAAAGTCCCGATCCCGGAAAGACCGCGAACTGCCGATTCGACACCCCGTGATAGGTTCGCTTCTCTTTATCCCAAACCCCAACCTGACGCGGCACCCCGGTCAGAATCGCCTTATGCACCTCCGCATAAACATCACCCGCCTTGGCATCCTCGGCCAGCTCTCCCGCCTCCGCCTTTTTAAAGCTCCGACGAAGCTCCGCATAAACCCCGAGCCATTCCCGCACTCTCCGATAGCTGATAAAATTTCTCTCACACCACTTCCGCAGCTGGTTCGACTTCAGCTTCCCGCCCTCACGAAACTCCCCAATCCCACGCCATAGATTAAGAAACACCCCAAAGTCTGACCGCTCATCCAAAAACTGCGCCTGCCTCTCATCCGCCCGCTCCTCTTTCCCCTGCGGCCGCTCCCGCACATCCATCGCCGAAAGAGCCGAAACAATAATGAGCATCTCCTCAAAGACCCCTCGCTTCTCACTCTCGATCAACATCCGCCCCAACCTCGGATCCAACGGCAACTTCGCCAACCTCCACCCCGTCTCCGTAAGCCCGGCCTCCCCCTTTTTTCCACTTCGGCGTTCAACGTTCTCCCCGCCCGCAACCCCAGCCCGACCTCCGCCATCCGATTTGCGTCCTCCGCTCTCCACCGCCCCAACCTCCTCCAAAGTCTTCCACCCTTCCTGCACCGCCTTCGGTCCCGGAGGGTCTAAAAAAGGAAAATTTCGGACATCACCCAAGCCGAGAGATAACATTCGCAGGATCACGCCCGAAAGCGCACTCCGCCGAATCTCCGGATCGGTAAACTCCGATGCCAGCTCCAGCGTCTCCTCATCGTAAAGCTTCACGCAGATGCCATCGCGCACCCGACCACACCGGCCCCGACGCTGCCGTGCGCTCGCCTTCGAAATCATCTCCACCTGCAGGCTCTGAATCTGCCGCTGCGGATTAAAGCGACTCACCCGCGCCTGCCCGCTATCCACCACACTCACGATCCCCGGAATCGTCAGCGACGTCTCCGCGACATTGGTCGCAAGGAAAATCCGACGTTTCCCGCTTGGCTGAAATACCTTTTCCTGATCCTTCAGTGAAAGCCGCGCAAACACCGGCACCGCGTCCGTGTTGTATAACCCTCGCCCCTGGATCATCTCGGCACACTCCCGGATCTCCCGCTCCCCCGGCAAGAAGACCAGCACGTCCCCATTCGGATCCAAATCCGTGACAAACTCCACTCCGCGCAGCACATGCTCCTTCAGCCGCTCCCCACTCTCCCACTCCGGTAAAAAAATATCCTCCACCGGAAAAGTCCGCCCCTCAACCTCCACCACCGGACAATTCCCAAAGAACTCCGCAAAGCGACCCGCATCCAGCGTCGCCGATGAAATCAGCACCCGCAAATCCCGCCGCTTCTCCACCAGCCGCTTCAAATAACCCAAAAGAAAATCGATATTCAATGACCGCTCATGCGCCTCGTCGATGATGATCGTATTGTATTGTCTCAGCGACCGATCTCCCTGCGTCTCCGCCAGCAGAATTCCGTCCGTCATAAACTTCACCAACGTATCCTTCGTGCACACCTCCGTAAAACGAACCTGCCAGCCCACCTCCTTCCCCACCTCAACCTTCAGCTCCTCGGCCACCCGGCGCGCCACCGATGTCGCCGCCAGCCTCCGCGGCTGCGTACACCCAATCCGTCCCTCAGACCCCAGCTCCCTCGCCAACTCAATCGCCATCTTCGGCAACTGCGTCGTCTTCCCGCTCCCCGTCTCACCCACAACCACGACAACCTGTGAAGAACGCATTGCCTCCAGAATTTCCTCCCTCCGCCGCGAAACCGGCAGGTCTGGATACGTAATCTTCAACTCTCTCTCTGTAGCGGCGGTCTATGATTCTCGCAAGCCTTCGCCCTCATCGCCCAAGTCCTTTTCACCCGCAGCAAAATCCCTCCCAGCACCAATGGGATAAAATCAGAGATCGAGAGTGGCGAAGTCATCCACACGCCTCCCTCAGCCAAAGGACTCCCTACAAAGACCCAACCATTTTACCACTACGCCAATAATCGACTTTTTCACCTCCGACCTTTCGAACGAAGTTCACGCCAATGCCATCCTCTCGTTGATGGAAGAATTTTCCAGCGGGCTCTTAGAAGGTGGCGAAGGGCTCCCTAAGTTCACAAAAGATCCCCTCATTCCTGAACTCGATCGCCGTGACAATTGCCACCTCCTGCTAGGGATGGATGACGACGCTCCCGTGGGTGTCACCATTTTCTTCGAGGTCTTCTCGAGCTTCGTCTGCAAGCCCGTTTTAAAAATTCATGACTCGCGATCATATCCTCGTGCACCAGTTTTTGTAAATCAGCGCCTTTCGAAAGCTCACTTGCCTCTTTCGCCGCCAGGGGCGCAGGAAAAAAGGTATCGGCCTGACAGCTGAAGAGAGCAATCGTCAGAAGAATCAAGAATGGCTTCATAATTAAAAAAACGGCCCCCAATCGAATTTTCGCCTGATTCGATCTTCGTGAATCGCGCGGTTCGTCCTATGTTCCCCGCCGTGACCCCATTGGAGACGACCCTTTCCTATCAATTTCAGAACTCTTCCTTGCTGAAGGAGGCGCTCTCCCATCCCAGTCTCTCCTCGGAAATGCGGCCAGCCCCGCCTGATAACCAACGACTTGAGTATCTCGGCGATGCCGTGCTCGAGCTGATCACGACCGACTATCTCTTCAAGCGGTTCTCCGATCTGCCTGAGGGGCCCCTCACGAAACTTCGAGCAAGCATCGTTTCGAAACCCAGCTTGGCGACAGTCGCGTTCCGTCTCGGGCTTGGTGAAGCGCTCTTCATGAGTAATGGAGAAGCATCCAGTGGCGGACGGGAACGCCCCTCGAATCTCGCCGATGTTTTAGAAGCAGTGATCGGTGCAATCTATTTGGACAGCGATCTCGAGGTCGCCATGAAAGTGGTCACCTCTGTCCTACAACCTGAATTCGAAGCTCTCGACCCTCAAACGGCCCAAGTCGCAAACAGCAAGGGAAGGCTTCAGGAAATTCTTCAGCAGATCACCTCAGAGGCTCCTTCCTATAAGGTAGTTTCCGAAGAAGGCCCACCCCACGCCCGTATCTTCACTTCAGAAGTCAATTGGGGAGGCAAGGTCCTCGGCAGCGGAGAGGGACCCTCTAAAAAAACCGCCGAAACCGAGGCCGCCACCGCCGCTTTGAATTCAGGTGTCTGGAGGTAGATCTCATCCGCTTCATCCTTCCGCTAATGGATGAAGACAAACTTGCAAGCGCCCGAGAGAAACACCACAAGCAGAATCCCCACTGCAAAAAGAAAGGGCTGCCCGGTTCCCAGTAATCCGAGGGTCGAGACACTTCTTCAAGGTCCCACTGATAGGGGGAAAACGCCGCCTACAGCGCTCTCGAACTCCCGCGGGACAAATTGCTTAGCTTGAAGCCCTCAAAAGCGAAAGGGCTGCCGACCTCGAATTGAACCTTATGAAGGAATCCCTAGCCAAGAAGGAGGCCCCTAAAAAGCGAGCGGAATACCAGAAACTACGCCAACATGAGGAGGCACGAAAAATGCGGCTTATTCCGAATGTGACTCTACCAAACGTTACAAAAATCAGTGGATTTAGCTTCCCAATCTCACGGGAGATCGATTCTGAAACAGACTAATCCTACCAGAAAAAGGTAACCGGGATCGCCACGATTCGGCGACGCGCCTTGCCATTGTCTTCGCTTTCTTCGATCGCCACCACGATGCCGTTCTCAAACTCGACCACTGTTTTGGATTTCTCCTCCTTGGTTTGATGAGTGAGCTTGCGGTAGACGCCGCCAGTGGTGGGATCGCGGAAATTGGCGTAATGGTTTTCGATTTCGTAGTCGATGTATTCAAGCGTCGATGACTGCCCCTTGGCGGTCCGGCGCACCTTGCTCTTCGTAGGTCTTCCGAGAACCTTGCTCACCTCAAGGGCGGTCATGCCAATCGCGAGTTCCTTACTCGCGATGAGCTCCCGCACGACAATCTGCCGCTCGAAGACCGCCTTAAACTTCTTGGCAAATTCCTTGTCCTTGGCCGTGAGGGCCGCCGGACTCACCCAGCCGCTCACGCCCTCGCCATTCTGACGTTTTCCGCGAATCTGGTAGGCTTTTTCGGTGAAGCCGACGAGTTCGACGCTACTATTCACCTGAAGAGCTCCGCGCTTACGGCCTCCCTTTTTCGAAGAAAAAACCCAGCCCGCCTTGGCCACCTTCAGCTTGATCGGCTTTTCGGAAAATTCCTGCACGTAAACAACATCGGGATCGTCATTGAGACCCTGAGCAGCAGCAGGAAAGGCGCAGAGCAGAAAGAGGGTCGAGAAAAGGAAATATTTCATCGCAGAAATTAGGTTAACCGAGAACGGTTGTCATGAAAGACGATTTCTCGATCTTGGTAAAACGAGCAGTTCCTTTGCTTTATTCAATCGACACTAAAAAATTTCCACTCGCCCCAATTACAATCCCGGCTGAGACTCACCACGTGAACGGACCGATTTCTCAAAAGCTCTTTGCCAAAGCCAAGACCCTCATCCCCGGTGGAGTCAATTCACCCGTGCGGGCCTTCCGAAATGTCGATGGCGACCCCTTTTTCGTCCGTCGTGGCAAAGGTTCTCGAATCGAAGACGTCGATGGCAAGTCATACATCGACTACATCGGCTCTTGGGGCCCCAATATCTTAGGCCATGCTCCCACGATCATCACTAGCGCGATCCATCAAGCAGCCAAGGATGGTGTCTCTTACGGGATTCCGAATATCTACGAGGTGGAAATGGCGCAGCTGATCACTGATTGGGTGCCATCCGTCGAAAAAGTCCGCATGGTCAACTCCGGCACCGAGGCCACGATGTCCGCCATCCGCCTCGCTCGGGGATTCACCGGGCGTGACAAGATCGTAAAATTCGAAGGCTGCTACCACGGCCACGTCGATTCCCTCCTCGTCGCCGCCGGATCCGGCGCTCTCACCTTTGGCGAGCCTGACTCCGCCGGCGTGCCCAAATCCTTCGCCAATGAAACCATCACCCTCCCCTACAACGACCTCGAGCGCTTAGAAGAAATTTTCGAAAATCACGGCCACGAAATCGCCGCCGTCATCGTCGAATCCTACCCCGCCAATGCCGGCCTCGTTTTTCCCCGCAATGGCTATTTGCAAGCAATGCGCAATCTCGCGACCAACCACGGCGCACTCGTCATTTTCGATGAAGTCATGACCGGCTTCCGTCTTGCCAAAGGCGGTGTGCAAGAACTCGAAAACTTCACCCCTGATCTCACCGCCATGGGCAAGGTCATCGGCGGCGGACTTCCCGTAGGAGCCTTCGGCGGACGGGCCGATATTATGGATCAACTCGCGCCCGATGGTCCCGTCTACCAAGCGGGAACCCTCAGCGGAAACCCCCTCGCCATGGTCGCCGGCCTCACCCAACTCAAGGAACTCAATAAGCACGGCGCTTATCAACATCTTGCCAACCTTGGCGATCACTTCGCCACCGGACTCCGCGGCGTCCTTTCTGAAAAAGGGATCCCGCACCGCGTCAACCAGGTCGGCTCGATGTTCTGCCTCTACTTCCTCGATGAAGAAATCATCAACGTCGACACCGTCTCCAAACAAGACTTCACCATTTTCAAGAAACTCTTCTGGGACCTCCTCGAGCAAGGCGTCTACCTCGCCCCCAGCCCCTATGAAACCGGATTCATCTCCATGGCCCACACCCTCGATGATCTCGATGACACTCTAATGCGCATCGAGAAGGCCGTCTCGAGGTGGTAACTCGTCTTTTTAAGACTAAAAAAGATCCCCAACCCCTGCGGTGTTGCGTCGTTTCACGGTGATGTTTGCAGACCGCCCCGAATTCTGTTATCCTCGGAAAATTAAAAGCCAATCCCCATCACCTCTTGACAATTTCCCTACCCAAGAGCGTGGACATGACAAGGAACAGGCCCTCTCCAATGAACTCTAAAAGGGCTTCGACGAGAGGACAAATCACCGATCCATGGGGGAGCCCATATTTCTCTCATTATATCTCATCCTTCCGAGTGAATGCTAGTTCTGCGAGTCTTGGCAAAAAATAAGAACTTCTGATAATATTATTCCGAAATATCGTGAGGTATCTGGTAATTCCGTAGATATTCCAGATCGTTAGTAGCCGGCCTAACTTGAAATAGATTCCGGGACTTCCGAAGTTTTTGAGAAACCGCTCTTGGGGTGTTTTCCGTTGAAATTGGGAAGGCCTTATCTTTTACTTCTTCGGCTTGATCCAGGGTTTGGGATCGGGGAGGGTGAGGAGGTGTTTGACGGCGGCTTCTAGCTGTCGGTCTTTTCCGGCTTGGCGATTCTCGGGAGTATTGGCGACTTTGAGGTCGGGCTCGAGTTGGGTGTTTTCAAGGTAATTACCTTGAGTATCAAGAGTGGAAGTCTGCGGGATACCAAAGAGGATTTCTTGATCAATGAGGTGTTCCCACCAGACGGCGGTGCCGGTTCCCGGAACGGGCATACCGACGAGCTTTCCGATGCCAAGCGTCTTGTAGGCGTATGGGAAGATGTGGGCGTCAGAGTAGTTGCCCTCGCCCATGATGACGGCGGAGGGGCGGTCCCAGCGGAAGAAGGGTTCGCCGCCGATCTTCTCCTGCTCGCGGGGGTAGAAGCGGAGGAAGGCTTCGCCGCTGAGGAAGGAGGTGAGGTCTTCGGTGAGCCAACCGCCGCCATTGAAGCGGGTATCGACGATGAGGGCCTTTTTATCGGAGTGGTAGCCGAAGACTTGTGAGAAGAGGTCACGGAAGGAGCCGTCATTCATGCCGCGGATGTGGACGAAGCCGATCTTTCCTTCGGAGAGGCGCTCGGTTTCTTCACGCATCCTTTTGATCCAGCGCTTGTAGAGAAGTTCGCCTTCGGCCCGAAGGCTGATAGGGCGGATGACCTCTTCGCGCTCTTTATCATCGGGCGTCTTGAGGGTGAGAAGGATGCGCTTTCCAGCGAGGCGGTTGAGCCGTTTGGAAATGTTTTCGCCTCCGGCGATGGGCTCTCCGTTCAGTTTTTCGATGATAGTCCCGGCGACGACGGGCTCATCGAGAATGGCGAGCGGACTGCGGTCAATAACTTCGAGGATCTTAATGCCGGGGCCGTTGTGAGCTGAATCAGCGATGATGCCGAGCGAGGCAGTGGAATCGGCAGAACCATACTTGGGATAGTGGCGGGCGCCGGTGTGGGATGCATTGAGTTCGCCGAGGAGCTCGCTGAGCATTTCGACGTAGTCGTAGTTGTTATTGATGGTAGGAAGAAACTTTTCGTACTCCTTACGGTAGAAATCCCAATCGACTCCGTGGAGGTCGGTGCGGTGGAATTTCTCGCGGACCTGACGCCAAACGTGCTCGAACATTTCTTCGCGCTCGGCGGCGCGGTCAATATTCATTTCGCCGGACTTCTGGAGCGGCTTGGCTTTGCCATCCTTGGTGCTAACTTCGTAAAGGCGGCCGGCGGAGATGACGAAGAGTTTTTCGCCATCCTTGCTAATCTCGAGGGCGGAAGGAGCGTCGTTATCTTTCGCGCCACTGATGGTGCCAAGGACTTTGGTCTCATCCTTGTAGAGATGGCGGACCCAGATCTTGTGCTCATCGCGGTCCTTGGCCATGTAGTAAAGCTCGCGGCCGTTGGGCGAGAGAGCCATTCCTTCAAGGTAGGTGGAGTGAATGGTGAGGCGCTCGATGCGGTCGACGCTGCCCTGCGGATCGAGCGGCTTGTTTTCTTCGAAGAGCTTTTCCCAGGCTTCATCATCGATGAGGTCGCGTTCATCCTCGCTCATCTTAAAAAGGCGGTGGGCGCGGTTGGTGAGGAAGCCGGCGTAGACGTCGAGCTCGTAGCCCCAGCTGCCGTGGTTCTTCTTACCGTGGCGGTTTGAGATCCAGAGGATGCCTTCGCCATTCCATGCCCACTGCGGGCTCATGTCATAGTAGCCATTCCGAGTGAGATCGATGAGCTCACCATTGCCATCGGCGGTAATGAGAAAGACATTTTCGGCCCAGCGGTCTTTCTGAAGAGCCATGGTGAGGAGGTTTTTACTATCGGGTGACCACTGGTAGCTGATGTCGCCATCCGAGTAGGAATAGGCGCGTGAGCTATCGAGGATCTGAATCGATTTGCGGACCTCGACGTCGAGAACCATAAGCTGCTCGCGGTCTTGGAGGTAGGCGATGGAATCTCCATCGGGCGAGTAGAGCGGCTGGAAAGTTTCGTCATCGGTGGTAAGAAGCGGCTTCTCGGTAAGGACGGTGGCGAGGTAGAAGTGCTTCTCTTCCTCACGGGCGATTTCGCTGGTGTAGAGGTTCCAGCTGCCATTTCGCTCGGAGGCGTAGACGAGCTTGCGGCCGTCGGGGTGGAAATCGACGCTGCGTTCCTGCTCGGGGCTATTGGTAATGCGGCGGGTCGTCTTGTGCTCGACGGAGGTGACAAAGATTTCGCCACGGGCGATGAAGGCGATCTCTTTTCCATCGGGCGATGCAGTCATCTCGGTGATGTCTTGGGAGAAGCTAACCATCTCGGAGTTCATCTTTTCCGCGCTGCGGATGGTGACCTCGAGCTTGCGAGGTTTGGCGTCGAGCTTGTTCTGCACGTATAGGGAACCATCAAAGCTATAGGCGAGGCGGCCTTTCTGCGAGCGGGAGAGGAAGCGAACGGGGTGTTTTTCAAAGCTGGTGATTTGCTGGGGCTCGGTGCCTTCCTTTAGGGAGCCTTTCCAAACGTTGGAGGAGCCACTCATTTCGGAGAGGTAAAGATAGTCTTCTTTTTCGGCCCAAACGGGATTGCGATCTTCCCCGGGGAAATCGGTGAGCTGGCGATGCTGCTTTGATTGGGCGTCATAGATCCAGATGTCGCGGGTCACCGATGACTGATGGTGCTTGCGCCAGTCGTCCTCGTAGCCCTTGCGGTCATGGTAGAGAAAATGCGTTCCCTTTTCGGAGATGTTCAGATATTCGGCAGGTGTGGTGAAAAGCTGGGTGGGCTCGCCGCCTTTCATCGAGACCTGGTAGAGTTCACCGATGCGACGGTTCGGGATATCCATCGAGGCGGCGGCGTCCTGACGAGTGGAAGTGAAAATGATGCCGGAGCCATCAGCCGTGAAAGCCCAGGGGATGTCGTGATTTGAGTGGAAGGTGAGGCGCTCGGCCGGGCCGCCCTGTGCAGGCATGCGGAAGACATCGTTATTTCCATGGCGATCCGAGGCGAAGGCGATCCATTTACCATCGTTTGACCAGACCGGATGAAACTCGCGGGTGACGTGCTGGGTCAGCTGAGTGGCGGTGCCGCCTTTACTGGCGACGGAGTAGAGGTCCGCGCCGTGGGTGAAGACGACGGTGTCGCCATCGGGAGAAATTGCCGGATAGCGGAGCCATTCTGCAGACTCAGCCTGGAGGAGGGTGGATGCGGAGAGAAGTAAGAGCAGGTTACGCATGCTCCTAACTCACAAAAATTCACCCCAGAGGGAACCTCAAAAGGGGAATCTTGCGAGAGGGTTCAATATTTTCGATAGATCCCATCCGGAAGGCGCTCTTTGAAGATGAGCCAATAGATTTCGCAGAGCGCGGCGAGACCGGAGGCAGCTTACTCATCGCCTTCGCTCGCGGCGTCGATGACGAGGGACCAACGGGAGGTGGCGAAGTAGAAGATTCTAGCGGGTGGGTCGTTCTTCATAGGCCATGGCCGCGCTCGATGAGGGCTACATGGCATCTTCCCCGGATCCGGGGATTCGTTACAAGGGATCTTTTTGGTTACTGGAGGGAGCTAGGATGGGAGGGCTCCGAAAAATCACCCGTCAACAATGTCGTATCTTCAGATTGGAAACGATAGTCCTCTATCTCCACGCTCCATTTGGCATTGGAGTGTCCCTTGCCATGGGGCTCATGCACAAAATGAACCTTGATGCGCGTGCCTTTTTGCACGTGCACGGTTTCGCCAAGCGGAAACACCGTCCGTCCCCAATGGGTATCCGGGCAGTCCGGGGCATTGGACAGCTCCACGGTCTTGGCAGACTTCGTTTCAAACCACGCTGCGAGGATATTGATCTCGCCTTCACATGCAGAGATAAACTCAAGCTCAGCTTCAAAAGTCCCACTGGACTGCGCCTCGGTGCAGGTATGGCTATCGACCGTCCACATCAGCTGCGCCTCGCAAGCCAGATCTTGTGCTTTGATGTGATGACAACTGGCTTCGGTGCGTCGCTGTGAGTCATCGCCCACAACCGTGAGGTCCACGCCGTAGGGCCGGCTATACCAGAATTCGATCTCGTCCTGCAGATACTGGTCGTAGGCCGGAGCCATCCAGGAGGTGGTTGAACCTGGAATCATGATTCCGCCGGGCTTCAGCCAGCGGTCTCGGGCCTGGATCACAATCGGCAGGAGATTTTCATCCACGCCATATCCGCCCAGCCATTCAGAGACGATGACATCAACCTTCTCAGGCAGTTCCAGGGCCTCCATTTCCCCCTGAATCACGGTGATTCGGTCACTCAGGCCATTATCTGCAATGATTTGCTTGGCATGCTGAGCGACAGGCGATCGCTCCACCGCATAGACTTTTTTTGCTCCGGCCTGGGCGGCAAAGATACTCAGAATTCCCGTACCAGCGCCGATGTCCAAGACCACAGAATCAGGTGTCACCACCTCAAACAAGGCATCGCGAAAGGCTTTGCAGCGAACTTCATCTTGCAACATAGCTCCATGATTCGAGAGGTCCCGGTAACTAATTTCAATAGCCATGCATGACTGCTACTGGTCAGAGATTGTTTTTTCAACCCTTTCGTTTGACTGAGGGCAGAGATCGGAATTGGAGGGGGTGAAAGGAATCCTTCATCAAGGCGCTGGACAAAAACGGCAACTCTTTCAAGGGATCCCTCTTGGATTCAAAGTGGAAGTGCGCAAGTCGGTTTGAAAAACAGGAGTTCACGTCGCTTAGAGGCGAGGGAAGTGGCATCTTTACTCTCCGGAGTCCGGCTAATGGTTGAAGTGGTGGCGTTCGTAATTTTGAACGGCCGCAAGGGGACGCTCTGGCAGCAGTGATCAAACACACATTCCGCACCTAACGGGCACTCCGTGAGCCTCTATGAACGAAAGAGATAAAAATCTGCCTTTTTTCGGAAGTCAAAAAACAAGATTTATGGAGACAACTCTACTTCGAAGTGATCTCTTAGATCATAAAAATTTGATAGAGGCATATGAGCCATAACGAGTTACCGCCCCAGTCTAAATCTTTTTTAGAATCGCGATCTTGCGCAACGACAGCAAAACGGCATGCTTGCCAAAATTAGCCACAAATACGCTGAAAATATGAACCAATCTCATCAACAATTCACCCGGCGAAAATTCGTTGGCCTCGGTCTCGCCTCCGTGATCGCACCCTCCGCATCCCGTGCGCAGTCCGCCAATTCCAAACTTAGTATCGGAGTCATCGGATCCGGAGGTCGCGGCGGAGCCAACCTCAACGGGGTCAAAGGCGAACACATCCACACCCTTTGCGACATCAACCGCAACACACTAAAATCAGTTCAGCAGCGTTTTAAGGACGCCAAAACCACCACTGATTGGCGTGAAGTCGTCTCCAATCCTGAGATCGATGCCGTCGTCATCAGCACCGCCGACCACCACCACGCTCTGGCTGCCATCGCTGCAATGCGCGCCGGCAAACACGTCTATTGCGAAAAACCGCTCGCCCATACCGTGCAGGAAGCACGATGGATGCAGGAGGAATATGCCAAGCAAAAAGGAAAAATCGCAACCCAAATGGGCACCCAGATTCACGCCGGAGTCAACTACCGCCGAGCAGTCGAACTCATTCAGGCTGGAGCGATTGGCAAAGTTCAAGAAGCCCACGTCTGGTGCAACCGCAGCATCACCCCCATTAGTAAATCCATCCTTGAAGCCCAACCCGTGCCCGATTTTATCGATTGGGATGTCTGGCTCGGCCCCGCACCCGAGCGCCCCTACAATGAGGGATACTGGAAAGGCGGAAACCTCAATTGGAACCGCCGGTGGGACTTTGGAAACGGTGTTCCTGGTGACATGGGCAGCCACCTCATCGACCTCGCTTGGTGGGCCCTCAAACTCCGTCACCCCACCCGCATTTCGTCACATGGCCCGGACCCCGATCCTATCGCCGCCGCCCCATGGCAGGAGATCATTTGGGAGCATCCCAACGACCTCAAAGTGCACTGGTATCACGGTCCCGAAGGCATGAAGCGTCGCAACGCGATCCTCCAACCCCTCGTCGGTAACGACACCGTCATCAACAAATGGGGTATCGGCGTCGCCTTCATCGGCGAAGAGGGAGTCCTCGTCTCCGACTATGGAAAAAATGTCCTCAGCCCCTCGGCCAAATTCAAGGACAACAAGACTCCGCCCCAAACTATTGCCCCGTCCGCCGGACACTACAACGAATGGCTCAAGGCCTGCCGCGATGGCACCGAATCGCTCTGTAATTTCGACTACTCCGGCTCCCTCATCGAGCACAACCTTCTCGGAAACCTCGCCCACCGCGCCGGAAAATCTCTCGATTGGGATGCAAAAAACTTCCAGATCACGAACGACAAAGCCGCGAACAAGCTGCTCAGCAAAACTTACCGCAAAGGCTGGGAGATCAATTCCTAGGGCCCCACAACCTCCAGAAAAAAGATGCCGGGCATGCGCGGCGTTCTTTTGCTTTTGAAGCTCGTGAACTCCTGCGAGGCCAGTTCCGGAAAACCTCCCATCAGCTCACGCAAGAACACATGCCCGGCAGTAACTTTATGAGAGATCCAGGAAATGATTCCACAGACCTCACTGCCGAGTCTCCCGAAGTTCCACGCATTCGCCGGCCAGGAGAATGACGGGATAAGTGGAAACGATTTCGGGGAGCACGCTCGTCAGCAGCACGTCGAAGATTTCACCAAAGGGTGTGGGTCGCAGGTAACTACTTTCCGGATTCGCGGGATCTAGTTTCGTATGAATGTGATCGCTGCTGGGAAACAGTTGATGATCAAAAAGGTCGAGACGCTGTTTTCGAGTGTGACCAAAGCGGCGGCGCAGGCACCGTGAAACTAGGGGCTGATTTGAATCGAACATGGCTTCGACCATCTAGCTGAGTTTGTCCAGTTCATCCGGAACGCCATACATCCTGAAAACAAATCCTTCCTGCCCCGGCAGCAAACGGACCTGTTGAGCTCCGATGCTCATCATCTTCAAGGCCGGAAGCGCCTTGGTCTTCCCGGCTTCCTCCTCCAAGATCACTTTTTGCGAGGCCAGCTACAAGAGGGACTCCCTCTGCCACGCGTTCCACATCGGACACCTATTATACCAAGTAGTGTTTCAAAAGAGACGAATGCCGGAGTGATTTCTTGAAAGGGCAAGGCGGGACCTTCTTTTCAGAACGACTTAGAGCAAAATCCTCCAAGGAGGTCGCCAGTAGTTTTTCAATCTCTTCCATTTTTCTGTTATTCACTCGCTGATCGGGTCCTCCTTGAAGAACCGCATAAAATCTCTCTCCCTCAGGAAAGTAAATTCGGTGCTCTCCTGGCAAGCCCACTTCAAGTACTTCCATATTCATCCACGATCCGGGAGATGAATCAGGAGCTTCTCCGCCTTAATAAAGTTCAGAGCGCCAGCTGGCAGACCACAAAAGGAGACACCACAAGTGCCTCAAAGAGTTGATCGCCCTCTTCCCATTGCGAAGCATGAAGTGACTCGATCTTCACGAGATCTCCCGCTTTCAGCCAAGAATCAACGGATTCCTTGTCATCGGACGAAATAGCCACTCCCACGGTTTCAAGCGTCAGCGCCGGATCAACGAAATACAGGGATCCAGTCTCGAAGTGAGGCTTGAGGTAACTCCAGTCGACCTGACCCCGATATTTCGCGAGCTTCTCTTCGGTCGGTCGGGCGTCCTCACCCAACATCCCGTATTTCATCTGTTCTGACTCTTCGCTCATGAGGTAAAGTTGAGCGGAAAAGGCGCGCGCGGCAATCTCTCTATTTCCCTCTTCCTTCTCCTCGTCTTCCTTCTCCTCGTCTTCCTT
>Ga0115001_10000141_pt1 | contig 47010 bp, 50 predicted proteins | sample ArcticOcean_MG_C_12_FD_89869 | JGI IMG/M metagenome (GOLD analysis project Ga0115001, IMG submission 89869) | Marine microbial communities from western Arctic Ocean - ArcticOcean_MG_CB8_130 | ecosystem: Environmental > Aquatic > Marine > Oceanic | place: Arctic Ocean: Canada Basin | collected... | reverse complement strand
TGCCGAAGTAGCTCAACTGGTAGAGCACCTGATTTGTAATCAGGGGGTTGGGGGTTCAAGTCCCTTCTTCGGCACCATTAAAATTTTAACCTTCTTGGTATTTATTAAAATTTAGAGAGCCTTAAGTTGAAAACATTCCAAAATAAAGTTTCTGTTGTTACTGGCGCAGGGTCAGGCATGGGAAGGTATTTAGCATTAAATTTAGCTCAAGAGGGATCTGATGTTGTTATATGTGATATCAATCAAAAAGCTTTAAATGAAACTAAAGATTTAATTAAAGCATACAATGTATCTTGTTCATCACTCAATCTAGACTTAAGAGAAAAAAATAATATTGATACCTTAGTCGAAGAAACAATCTCCAATCATGGAAAAGTTGATTTAGTTTTTAATAATGCAGGTGTCGTTACTGCTTCTCCTTTTTTAGAAATGAAGGAATCTGATTGGGATTGGTGCAATGATCTTAATTACAACTCTTTGGTTTATTGCTCTAGGGCTTTTTTACCTCACCTAATGAAAGAAAAAGAATCTGCTTTAGTTAATACATCGTCAATTTTTGGAATCATTACGACCCCAAATAATACTGTTTACCATGCTACTAAATTTGCTGTAAGAGGTTTTACAGAGAGCTTAGCAATGGAATTGAGAGATGATCCAATTCAAATAAATTGTGTTTACCCCGGTCACATAGGAACAAATATTGTCCTGGATGCAAGATTCAAAAAGGAAATTCTTTTGACAAACGGTGAATATGCAAAAGATTCTAATGGTAAACCCCTTACAGTCGAGGATGTTGGTTCAACATTTAGAGAAACTGGAATGAATCCTAATAAAGCTGCAAAAATTATTCTCAAAGGAGTGAAGAAAAATAAGGGAAGAATTTTTGTTGGCCTTGATGCCAAAGTAATGGAAATTGCCCAAAGACTATCCCCATCCCACTACATTAGAATAATCCCGATTTTAAATCTTTTAATTTTTCCTTACTTCCTAAAAAGAATTAAAATGATGAAGACTTTTTACTCAATATTCAAGGCAAGAAGATAAATTAATTTTTTAAGAATCCACTTAATCTATTGGTAATAATCTCTTCAGATTCTTTCATAATTTGATCAATTAATTCTTTACACGTTGGAATATCATTAATAAGACCTGCAACCATTCCACAAGACCAGGCTCCAGCCTCAGGCTCACCTTCAATCATAACCTTTGGATATATTCCAGCAACCTCATCAATAATATCTTCGAATTTTAGGTCTGACCCTAAGTCTTTTTCTTTTTGAAGTAACCGTTCTACCGCAGGGTTATTAAGAACTCTCTCGGTATTACGTAAAGGTCTCATAACTAGCCTAGTGTCTAACTCGCTAGCATTTAAAATAGCTTGCTTTACATTCTCATGAACCGGGGCTTCTTTTGTAGCAATAAATCTTGTACCCATATTTATTCCTTCTGCACCCATAGATAAAGCCCCTACAAGACTTCTTGCATCAGCCATACCACCGGAAGCAACAAAAGGAATTTCTAATTCTTCAGCTGCTCTTGGTAAAAGAATAAAATTTGGAATATCATCCTCACCTGGATGACCTCCGCACTCAAATCCATCAACTGAAACTGCATCACAGCCAATTGATTGAGCCTTCAAAGCATGTCTAACAGCTGTACATTTATGAATAACTTTAACATCGGCTTCCTTAAGCATTGGTAAATACTGAGCAGGATTATTACCTGCAGTTTCAACAACCTTTACACCAGAATCAATAATTACCTTAAATAAGGCTGGATAATCTGGAGGAGTAAGGGTTGGAAGAAAAGTCATATTAACGCCAATAGGTTTATCGGTCATTTCCTGACACCTTGCTATTTCTGCAGCAAGTTTTTCTGGGGTTCCTTGAGTTAAACCAGTAATGATACCTAACCCCCCAGCATTTGAAACAGCTGCAGCCATTTCCGCTAATCCAACAAAGTGCATTCCTCCTTGTATAATCGGATGCTCAATATTCAATAGTTCTGTTATTCGAGTTTTCATTTATAATTCTCCAAATTAATTAACCAAATAGTGATGTTAGATCTTTATCATTAGCCTTCAATATCTTATCAACCCATGCGTGAAAACTCTGTCCTCCACCCTCGTTCCTTCCAAACATTACGCTATCGATCATTCCTGTTTTTAGTCCTTTTTGAAGTCTTAAACCGGTCGCATAGTCCTCCTCACGAACGACATATTCTAATAAATCAAATTGTTTGTCAGCCTCTTCTGCTTGTTTCTTATTAGGTTTTTTTTCCATCAGGTAATATTGATTTGTATATGAATCTTCTGGATTATCGCCCGGCATCAACTGAGAAAGTAGTATACTTCTTCCTCCTCCATTAAATGATGCGATAGAGACATGAGGAAAAATTGTCCAAACCCCCGCCATTAAAACATCCATTGGCCAATCTTCAACTAATAGCTCGTCAAAATCTTCACCCTTACCATTTCTCTCAGGTGACCGATATGGCGATATAACTCTTTGATGAGGTCCCCATTCATAATAATTTGCTTGATTTGATATATCTGTTCCAAAAGTTTCACTGTGTAAAACTGGTAAATGATACAAATCAAGATAACCGTCATATGCAACCTTCCAATTTGGTCCTTTTATAGTTCTTTGAGAATGTACATGCCAATTTTTAAGGTCAAAGAGCTCAAGCATTGAGTCATAGCCTGAAAGGAATTTTTCAATACATAATTTTGATTTTGGATCTAATATAGCCCATATAATACCTGCTTTCTCTAAGACCGGTAACGCAATGAGATTATGACAAGACTTATCTATTTCTCCAAATTCATGAGGAGATGAAATACCAATTAATGAACCCTTATCATTATAGGTCCAAGCGTGGTAGGGGCAGCTAAATCTTTTTTTATTTCCATTTCCATTTTCTACCAATGCAGCTCCTCGATGACTGCATGCATTAAGAAATGCTTTGATTTCACCATCGCTATCTTTAAGTAATAAAACAGGTACCCCCACAACATCCATAGCCTTATAATCACCAGGGTTTGGTAATTCACTAGATACAGATAAAACAAGAGGGACTCTTTTAAAAATTAGATCAACTTCTTTTTGCCATCTATCAGGATCATAGTAATTTTTGGCAGGAATCTTTACAATTTCATCAACTAAAACCATAGTCCCAGCTTCAGCATGACTTTTATTATTGCGAGCAATTTCAAGTAATTTTGATTTACTCATTTTATAAAATACCTCCAAAATAAAGTTAAGATGAATCTACCTCATTTATTTTATAAAATTCAACATATAAAATAAAAAAAGAGAACTTAAATCAATATGCTAAGCTCTTTTTACTGTCAAACCTCCATCCACTTGAAGAACTGCTCCCGTAATAAAAGAAGAGGACGGAAGGCAAAAATTTAAAGTTGCGTGAGCAACTTCCTCAGGATCACCATACCTTCTTAATGGTACCCTTCTTTTTGAATAAATTTCTTTATCCTTTTGGGGTATTTCTTCTGTCATTGCGGTGTTTATGGGTCCAGGACAAATACAGTTAACTGTTATCGCATGGACACCAAGCTCAACAGCTAAAGATCTAGTTAAGCCAATAACACCATGTTTAGCTGACGTATAAGGGGAGTGCCTTGGTGAGGCTCCGAGCCCTTCTGTAGATGCTATGTTAACAATCCTAGGGGAAAGAGATTTTTTTAAAAAAGGCAAGCACTCTCTTATAAGGCGAACCTGGCCTTTTAATAAAATATCATGAGTTTTATCCCAAAATATTTCATAATCATCACTATCAATAGCCGTTGGTATTGCTATACCAGCATTGTTAACAAGGATATCAATTTTGCCATATTTGTTAATTATATTACTTATAGCAGCTGAAATACTAACTTTACTGCCAACATCCAAAACAAAACCGTCAGCTTGATTACCACTTTTAGTTATTACAGAAACCACTTCATTAATATTATTTTCATTTATATCTGTTACTATTGTTATTGCGCCTTCATCTGAAAATAACTCAGCTGTGGCCTTTCCCATTCCGCTTCCTGCACCAGTAATTAGAACTACGCTACCCCTCAAAGACCTTGATAATTTTGTTATTCTACTCATTTTCCGTCCAATGAATCAAGGAGCTTTGCCATTAAAAGAAGAATGCCAATTGCCACAATAACGCCAAACATAGAAAGTAAAAAACCTATCATTGAAAATACTCCTTATAAATTTCTATTAGAAAACAATTAAAAAAAACTCAAGAAACATTAATCAGCTGGCTAACTTTAATATCTCAATAATATCATCTTTTTTAGTTATAGGCCTTGGATTAGATAAAACTGTTGGATGCTTAAGACCATAATCAGCAATCTTATCCCATTGATCATCTTTAATTCCCACCTCTCCAAGTGTTGTAGGTAGCCCAAGATCAGAAACTAATTCTCCGACTGCTTCTGCAGCTGATAACTTTGGCCTTCCCAAGGCATTGGAAATCCATTTTTGTTTTTCTTTATTAAAAGATTCATTCCATTTTAAAACAGCTGGCAACATTACACACGAGGTATACCCATGAGGAACAGAGCCTATTGATCCAAGTAAATAACCTATTCCATGACTAGCACCCATGGATGTATTTCCTAAATTTTTTGCTATCATCCAAACCGCTTTTTGCGAAAGTGATCTTGAAAAAATATCCTCCCTATCTTTAAAAGTCTCCCTTAAAGATCGAGCAAATAGCTGGAGTGAGTTTAATGCCATCGGAGGCATAAGTGGGTTTGTTGATGATGAACATAACCCCTCAACAGCATGATCAACTGATCGAATTGCAGTTGAAAGCCATAGCCAATCAGGAGTATGAAGAGTTAAGCTTGGATCTAAAATAACTACCTGAGGACAAATATCATTCCCTGTATACCTTTCCTTTAGTTGAGTTTTGGTATCCATAGCCCCACCTATTATAGAATATTCACCACCTGATAAGGTAGTAGGAACTGCTATCTGGCGAATTTTCGAGGCTTTATTTTGATGTTTATTAGAAATCTTTTTTAAATCAGCAACTGTATTTATCTCAAGTGAATGGCATAATTGAACAACCTTAACAGTATCAATAGGTGTACCTCCTCCAACAGTAATTATGATATCAGGATTTTTTTCTTGAACAGACTTAACGCAGTCAATAACATTCTCAAGAGGTGAGTGCTGAATACAACTATCAAATAACCCAACAAATTTATTACCTAAAATATTTTTAATTTTTGAAATTTCATCAGTTTTTTTTGATAAGGTTGACGATGCAACAATATAAACTTTATCAACATTTAATCTTTCAACTTCATTTAAAATTGCATCAGTTGCTTGAGTGTCCCAAATAACTCTATCCAAAGGTGAATATGTATACGTATTTTCCATTTATTTTATTATCCTTAAACCTACTATAGCAATACCATTATCTAATTTATAACTGAGATATTTGTCATTTATCAGAAATAAATAAACCTATCGCTTCTAACGCCTCGTTAGCCTCGGGAAGAAATGGAGCATAGCCATGAAATACATGCACCATATCATCCCAGATCTCTAAACTAACATTACATCCAGATTTCTTTGCTTTCTCTGCAATTTTTTTAGAGTCATCTATTAAAACTTCTCTACTGCCTACTTGTATTAACATTGGAGGGAAACCATCAAAATCTCCGTAAACAGGTGATGCATAAGGGTGCTTGGCATCTGATTCATTTTTTATATAAAGATCTTTAAAGGCAGAAATAGCATCTTTAGAGATATACGGATCTAATTTTTCATTAATCTTATAAGAATCTGACACCGGCTCTAGTTCAGCCCAAGGGCTCAGAGGTATTACAGCATTTGGTAAATCAGAGTTTTCATCTTTAAGTGCTAATGTTGCTCCAATAGCTAAACCACCACCAGCAGAATCCCCCGAAATAAAAGATTTATTACACCTTTTATTTCCATTAGGTCCATTTTCTAACATCCATTTATAGGCTGTTTTTGCATCATTAATTGCGGTGGGAAATTTTTCTTCTGGAGCTAAACCGTAATCTATAACTAATACAGAACAACCGGTTGCTTTGGCTATATGGCTCGATAGAGATAGATAACCCCTTATTGATCCAATCGCATAACCTCCTCCGTGTAAATATAAAATCCTTTTATTTGGATCAGAGTTTTCTGTTGTTACCCATTGGGCGTATATACCGTTTGCAACAACTGGTGAAGATATTCCGCAGGATTTGATACTTTTGTCTGCTGAAAAATAATCATCATTAGTATATCTAAAATGCTTCATACCAATACTTTCATCGGTAATAGAGAAAAATGTTTTTACTAAATCTTGCTGATGTTTAAATACAATTTTACTTTCATCTGAACTCATTTTATTTTCCCATATTTAGTTATGATAGACTCATGCCGCCGTCTACTGTGATCATTTGGCCGGTAACATAAGAAGCTCCTTCACTGCACAAGAAGCAGCATACCTCGCCCATATCCTTGGGTGATCCCCACCTTCTTAGTGGAATATTTTTCAATGAATTTTCATATCTTTTTTCATTTCCAAAAGTAATTTCAGTTAATTTTGTAGCAACGTAACCTGGCGCTATTCCATTTACCCTTATTCCATTAATAGCCCATGCTTCAGCGAGAGTCTTAATAAGGGTTAACAATCCACCCTTAGATGCTGAATAAGCTGGATTACCTTTAACTGCATGATAGCTAGCACCAGAACCTATAATCACAATTGAGCCATTATTTTTAATTAAATTTTCATGAAAAAAACTACATGATGCCATTACAGAATTAAGATTAAGGTCTACAACTCTCTTAAAGGTATCCATTTCAAACTCTTTACGGTCATAGGCAACAATTCCTTGTGAGCAAACCAAGGTATGAACATCCTCAAAAGGAAGAGAGAGATTCTGTAAATTTTTATCATCTGAAAGATCAAGTTTTCTATAAATACATTTTTTTATATTCTCTGTAATATCTTCCTCATAATCCTCTATATTCTCTCTAGTTCCGGTTATACAAACATTGGCTCCTTTGTCGATAAAAGATGATGCTATTCCCCTTCCAATTCCACTGCTACCGCCAATAATAATTATATTTTTTGATTCAAAGTTCATTTTAAAAAATCCTAACCTGAGTACCCGCCATCAACAGGAAGAGATTGACCACTTATATAACCAGCGTTATCTGAAGCAAGAAAAACTACTGCATCAAATAATTCTTTAGGGTCGCCTGCGCGCCCCAAAGGCACTTGGTTCATCCATTGATCCAAAATTCCCCCAGGAGGAGAATCTATTTCCTGAGAAAGGCCTACTGCAATCAGTCCGACAGCAACACAATTAGCTCTTATACCATGATGCCCCTCTTCCCTTGCAATTGCAGTACACAAATGCTGAACACCGGCTTTTGGAATCGACGACAATCCATCTGTACTAATATACTTGTGAATTGCAGCAGTTGTAAGAGCAGTTATTGAGCCTCCCCCTCCTTCCTTTAGGACAGGAACAACAGCTCTTAAAACATGGTAAAAACCTTTTATATCAGTATCTATAGTTTTATAGACATCTTCAGGTTTGGCTTCTAATACAGGCATAATATGTAAGAAAGGTCCTGTTGCAAAAATAACAGAATGAATACGGCCAAATTTCTCTTTTGCATCATTTACAAAATTTTGAACATTTTTCATATCTAAAAGATCTACACCAGCTATTAAGCCACTTCTGCCAATTTTCTCTATACCACTTAGGTTCTTTTCTGCGCTCTCTTTATTTTTATGGTAAGAAAAAGCAACATCACTTCCACTTTCGGCTAATAAATTAACGATTCCAGTACCCAAACCACCAGAGCCTCCGAAAACAATTGCTGCTCCTTCAGAAAATCTATATTTAGTCATATTAATCCCCTTTTTTTATCTATAAAATCATAAAAAACAAATGCGATAAAGCTATAAAACTTAAGAAAGTATTAAATCTTTTGGATTTGCTTCAAAAGCTCTGATTAAAACATCTTTTATTGCAGGGGCTGCTTGAGCTTTTAAGTTGGCATCCTCTGAAAAGGCATTACCTTGATTAATTCGATTTTCAATTCCTTTGAGAATACAAAAAAGCTTAATTAGAGAAAAAATACATGCATTTCGTAAGGATACTACATCAACCTCTCTTCCATATGATTCCTCATACCACTTCAAAAAGGTTTCAGATGATGGAATTCCGTTAGCCGCCCATTCACCACCAAGCCCATACAAAACCCCTCTAGGAATAAGCCAATTAATCATTTGAAAGCTTATATCTGCCATAGGCTCGCCAAAAGAAGAGAGTTCCCAATCTAGTATGGCAACACATTCATTATTTTTATTAACCACAACATTGTCTAACTTATAATCACCGTGTAATAGAGATAAACTGGCATCGTCAGGTAGATCTTTAATTATTTCTTCATATATTCTTTCAATGTCTTTGTCGGGCTTATTATTTTCATTAAAAATTTGATAGTACCAAACAGATAAATTTCTTTTCATAAATCCGTGATTTTTTTTAAAAGGTAAATTTAAGTTATCAATATTAAGGCTATGCAAGCTTCCAAGGTTTTCGGCCAGTGATTTATATATTTTTGTTTTTTCTGAAATGGATTTTTCACTAATAAATGGATCAGCAAAAATATCACCGTCAACAAATTCCATTATATAAAATTGCCTTCCTATAATGGCTTCATCTGGGCAATGAAGAATTGGCTCAGGAACAATGAACTGCTTTTCTTTAAGGGCGTTTAAAACAAAAAACTCTCTATCAACCCTATGAGCTCCTCTAACAAGATTACCAGAAGGCTGCATTCTTAAAACCTTTAAATTAGAACTATTATCTTGAATTAAAAAAGTTGGATTTGATTGTCCGATTCCAATTGGTTTGGGAGCAAAATTCAGATTAAGATGTAATCCATTCAAAGTTGAAAAGTTTACAATTTTAATGAAATCTTTTTTTTCAATATCCATAAGAAAATTTATAATTGTTCTTTATATTGCTTTTCTGCATTTAAATACATTATCTCATAAAGCGATTCAAACATTAGTTTCATATCACCTAGCTCAGCTCCATTATCAATCCAATGACTGGATAAAGCAATGTCTACTTGAGTATCTGAGATAGCTTTAAGGGCGACTGAGGCAATATAATTTTTTACAGGTAAGCAAGATTCATCAACAATTGAATAAACAAAAAACTTATCATCATACTTAGCCTCTAGGCGCTCAATAATTTTTCCCGGAAACTTTTGTTTTTCTCCAAGCGTTAAATATCTTAGCGAACCTATATCATTACTGTCACACTCAACTTTATCAATTATTGGAGGAGGAAGAAGACTGCCAACATCCTTAAATGCAACTAACCTTTTCCAAAAATAACTTTGAGGAACATTTACAGCCCTCCGATGTTTAGCTGACAATACTTGCATAATAAATTTCCTTTGAAGAAGGAATAAATAATAAAGAAAAAATTAAAAAAGTCGAATATTTTGAATAACTTTCAATATTGCAAGATTAAAGCTACATGGTATGGTAAAATTTATATCGAAAAGTTATTTCATATTATTATTTAAGAAATAAATAGTTTAATTTTTAAGGAGATTGTGATTTGTCAATAAAGGTAGACTACGATGCTATTGTTGTTGGAGCTGGATTTGCAGGGTTAGCTTTGATTCATCATCTAAAAAAAATAGGTATTTCTGTAAAAGTTTTTGATAGAGCCACAGACATAGGTGGTACGTGGACATGGAACAGATATCCTGGTGCAGCAACTGATAGTGAGGGGTACTATTACTGTTTATCTTTCTCCAAAGAAATAATGCAGGAATGGACATGGTCAGAAAGATACCCAGGTAGAGAAGAAACTCAGAGATACCTTCATTTTGTTGCAGATAAGTGTGATATGTGGCCAAATATTCAACTTAATACTGAAATCATTAGCGCAGACTTTCAAAATGATAGCGGTATATGGTTAGTTAAAACTCAAGATGGAAAAGAGTTTACTTCCAAATACTTTGTAAGTGCTATGGGAATGATTTCTCAGCCTGTAGTTCCTAGCATTAAGGGACGAGAAAAATTCGATGGTCCTTGCTTTCATTCCTCAAGGTGGCCTCAAGAGGGGCTTGATTACAAGGGAAAGAAAGTCGGTATAATTGGATGTGGGGCTTCTACAGTTCAAATGCTACCTATTATCGCCAAAACTGCTGAAAGTGTTACTGTATTTCAAAGAACTCCGAATTTTGTTTTACCTGCAATGCAAAAACCAATGACACCCGAATGGGAGAGGGAAATAAAAGAAAATTACGATGAGATTGTTGATAAATGTCGTAATCATGTATTTGGCATGGCATTTGATAGTCCTGTGGGTAGAAATGCTGTTGACACATCACCTGAAGAACGTGAAAAAATATTTGAAGAAAAATGGCAAGGAAGTTTTCGGTGGGTCTTCGAAACTTTTGATGATCTTTTAGCGGATCCTGCGGCAAACAAAATGGCGGCAGATTTTGTCATTAAAAAAATGAAAGAAAAAGTCAACGACCCTAAGGTTGCTGAGCTACTAACACCAAAGGGATACCCTTTATTTGCAAAAAGACCACCTCTAGATCATGGTTTTTACGAAGCATTTAACAGAGAAAACGTAAAACTTGTTGATATAAAAAATAAAGAACCCATTTCTGAGATTACAGAAAAAGGAGTACGAACAATAGACAATGATTATGATTTCGACATCATAGTTTTGGCAACAGGGTTTCAAGCTTATACAGGTGCTCTAGAGGCATTCGATATCAAAGGTGCCAGCGGAACTTCAATAAAAGATAAATGGGAGAAGGAATCAAAATCTATTATGGGCGTATGTATTTCTGATTTTCCTAATTTATTTACAATAACCGGTCCACAAGCCCCATTTGCCAACCTTCCTACATCAATTGAACAGAATGCTTTATGGATTTCTGATTGTATAAAAAAAATGGAAGATGAAGGACATTCTCTATGTAGTCCAATTTTAGAAGCCGAAGAGGAGTGGTCAGCACATGTGTCTGAAATCCATAAACAAACATTGATGGATGTTGGGGATCAAGTTCATTCTTGGATGATGGGAGCCAATATAGAAAATAAAAGCTCGAGGGTTTTAATTTATTTCGGCGGTGCTGGGGTGTATTATGACAGGCTCAGGGAGTCTGTGGATAAAGGCTTCCCAGAGGTCTTATTTAGCTAAAATACAAGCAATGTTAATTTTGAAAATCATCAATTACTTTAAATTTTCAAACTTACCTGACCAAAAAATGAGAGGACTTCTCTTGCTTTCAAGGGAACTGATTTTATCAATATTACCAAATATTACAAAATGATCTCCGGATTCAACAACATTTCTTTTAGAGCAAGCCATCCATCCAAGAGATTCATTTATAGTAGGCCCATATTCCTCAATCTTACAATTTGCGTCATCTAAGTTATGATTATTTTTTTCTGATAATTTAACTGCAAGGTCAATTTGATGATCAGCTAAAAAATTAAATACATAATTTTCTTGATTGATTAGGCTCTCACATAACTCCGACTTCTTGCCTATACACCATAAGGCTATAGGTGGATCTAAGGAGACAGATGTAAATGAATTGACTGTAATTCCAAAGGGCTTATTAACTTCATCCAAAAAAGAAACTACTGAAACTCCAGTAGCAAATTTACCAAAAAGATTTCTAATAATGCGACTTTCATCGATTTGATTTTTCATTGCTATGGTTTAGCTTAGTTTCGAATTAAAATAAATAAGTTTAATTTATTCTATTATTTTAACAGGAAGTGAGAGGTATCCCTTTACAAAAGATGAGTTAACTCTTTCTGGCTCTCCCATAACCTTTATATTTTTATATCTCTTCATTATTTCTTCCCATAAGATTTCAAGCTGCATATCAGCTAAACGATTGCCGACGCATCGATGAATTCCAAAACCAAAAGATAAATGATTTCTTGGCCGTTCTCTATCGATTATAAATGAATTAGGATTCTCGATAACCTCTTCATCTCGATTACCTGAGACATACCACATAACAACTTTATCACCCTTTTTAATTTTCTTTCCACGTATCTCAACGTCTTCCAATGCAGTTCTCCTCATGTAGGCTAGTGGTGTTTGCCAACGAATAATCTCAGGAACCATGGAATAAATTAAATCATGATTTTCTCTTAATTTTTTATACTGATCAGGGCTTTCATTTAAGGCTAAAATACCACCTGTCATAGAGTTTCTTGTGGTATCATTTCCTCCAACTATTAAAAGAATTAAATTACCTAGGTACTCCATAGGCTCCATATTTCTAGTCAGAGGGTTATGGGCTAACATAGAAATTAGATCAGTTTTCGGTTCAGAGTTAACTCTTTCATTCCATAATTTAGTAAAATACTCTAGACACTCATATAATTCTTCGTACCTTTGCTCTTCAGTTTCTATTACCCCATCACCTGGTCTAGCAGTTGCAACATCAGACCATCTTGTTAATTTCGATCTATCCTCAAAAGGAAAATCAAATAGCGTTGCCAACATTTGGGTTGTTAGCTCAATAGAGACACTTTTAACCCAATCAAAAGTTTCATTTATAGGAAGGCTATCCAAAACATTTTGAGTTCTTTCTCTTATTAAGCCCTCCATATTTTTTAAATTATTTGGAGCAACAACAGGGTTAACAGCTTTTCTTTGAATATCATGCTTAGGTGGATCCATGGCAATAAACATAGGGGTAGTAAAATCTTCTGTTGGATCAAAAAGAGTAATTGCAGGCTCGGATGAGAAGACTTTATGATTCGTGTCCACATCCATAATGTCTTTGTATTTTGTGATAGACCAAAAGGGCCCTATTTCCTCATCACGAAATACACCATCTGTTATATCAAAAGGTCTCTCACAATAGTGAACAGGATCTTCCTTTCTGAGTCTTTCAAAGTATGACCACATGACATTATTTTTAAATAAAGCTGGATCAGCAGGGTTTATTTCACTGAGAGGCACTGAGTATGCATCAGGTATTTCAATTTTCTTATCCATTTTAACCTTTTGTTATTATTGTTAATATAGCAATATTAAGCGAAAAAAAAAATTAGACCAGCCTTTAATTAGACTTATTGATAATCTTCCAAATTTTCATTGGTGTTATAGGCATATCCAGCTCATCAAAATTATAGTCAGACAATGCATCGTAAATTGCATTAACATAAGCAGTTGTTGAAGCGACCGTTCCAGCCTCTCCACAACCCTTTGCTCCAAGCATATTAGTAGTACACTCAGCATCTTGATTAAACTCTAAATCAAACTCAGGAAACTCGTCAGCCCTGGGCATATGATAATCCATATAAGAACCATTTATTAACTGCCCTGTTTCCTCCTCGTAAATCGCGTGCTCTCCCATAGCCTGACCCAAGCCTTGAACTATTCCTCCATGGACTTGTCCGGCAACTAAAAGTGGATTTATTATTTTTCCAAAATCATCTGTTGCAGAATAGTTATCAATTTCAATTCTTCCTGTTTTCTTATCAATTGATATTTCGCAAATATGGCAGCCATTAGGAAATGTTGGATCCTTATGCTCATAAGTACTTTCACCATCAAGAATTTGAGTATTTGCTTGTCCCTCTGCCAATCTAGCAACTGAATATAAATCAATATTTCTGTTAGTACCCTTTACTTGAAATAACGGCCCAGAGTCAGTTGTGTACTCAATATCATCCAAGGATGCTTCAAGCTCATTTGCCGCAATTTCAATTCCCTTCTTTAACATTACATCTGACGCGTCATTAATTGCACCTGCCGCCATGTATAGAGATTTAGAACCCCCTGTTCCTCCTCCGCCCGGAAGGTCGTCACTATTACCAAAGTGAATTGAAACATCTTCAGGATTAACACCCAGCTTCTCGACTACAATTTGCGTCCAAGCTGTTTCATGGCCTTGACCTGTGGATTGTGTTCCAGCGTATACCTTTACAGATCCTTCACTAGAAATAACAACCCTAGAGTTATCAGCACCCTCGCCTTGAGTTCTCTCAATATAATATGAAATCCCAATACCTTTGAGTTTATTTTCAAGCTTAGATTTTTCTCTTCTTTCTAAAAAATCGGAATAAGATGAGCTAATTAAGGACATTTCTGTAGTTCTCTGGAAGTCGCAGCTATCAAGGGGCAAAATTGCACCTTCGTGTTTACCTAGTTCATCTGGCTGAACAAAGTTTTTAACTCTTAGTTCTATAGGGTCTAAACCTAAGTCATATGCGGCTTTATCAACAAGCCTCTCAATAACATAGCTTGCCTCAGGTCTTCCCGCACCTCTATAAGCATCAACAGGAACAGTATTTGTATAAACAACATTAGCTTTATTGTATAAGACAGGTATTTTATAAACTCCTACATGCATGCCAGCGCCTGCCAGTGTGGGAATAAAAATTCCGTACTGAGATAAATAAGCTCCAACTGCTGCAATAGTATCAACTTTTACACCTAGAAAATTCCCTTCCTTATCCATAGCAATTGAAGCCTCTGTAACATGATCTCTTCCATGAGAATCACTTAAAAAAGCTTCGGACCTAGTCGATGTCCATTTTACCGGTCTATTTAAAGCTCTACTAGCAAACATAGTGGCCACATATTCTGGGAAACACATCATTTTTAAACCAAAACCACCACCTACGTCATTTGTAACTACTTTAATTTTTTTTTCCTCAACGCCAAGCGAACCAGCTAGCCTCTCCCTCATTGCATGAGCTCCTTGGCTCTCTACATAAACTGTAAAACTATCTTTTTCCTTGTTAAAGTCTGATGTAGCAGATCGCGGTTCAATTGGATTCACGACAATCCTATTATTTATTAAATCAACTTTTGAAACAATATCGGCTTTTTCTTCAACATCCTGCCATTCTTTTTCCGAACCGAATTCCCAATCAACAGCAGAATTTGTTCCAAACTCTTCAAATAATATAGGAGATTCTTTGTTAAGGGCTTTGGCTGTATCAGTTACACACGGTAATTCTTCATAAGAAATTTCAACTAATTCTGATGCGTCTAAAGCTTGATTGATTGTTTCCGCAACAATAAAAACTACTGGATCACCAACATGCCTAACCTTTCCAATGGCTAGAATAGGTCTTTTACTGGCATTCATAGGAGTTCCATCTTTATTTTCCAAGAAATCAATCACTGACATATGGCCAAGACCTTCTTGTTTCAATCTATCACCAGTGAATATATCAATAACGCCAGACTCTTTTAGAGCCTCATCAATATCAATTGATAAAATATTTGCATGCGCATATGGAGACCTTAGGAAAACTCCATTTGCCATATTTGGTAATTTTAAATCATCTGTAAACTTACCTTCACCTTTTATAAGTCTTGTATCCTCAATTCTTGTTACCGGTTGTCCAACTGCAAATTTCATAAAAAACTCCTAATTTAATCTCTAAAACTATTATCTAATTTATCTAACTTTCTCATCAATGCCGGCCAAGCTAAATTACCTATTCCTTTCTCTGATGCCATTTGACCTTGATCAGTTACAAGCTCAATCACATCCTCAGAAACCATATTTAGCTCAGAACCTCCAGATAAAGCTTTGATTTGCATAGTACAAGCTCTCTCTAAAAAAAATAGTCTTAGCCAAGCATCTGGACAATTTGCCCCAGTAGCCATTAATCCATGATTTTTTAATATCATACAATGTTTATCACCAAGATCACCTATGAGTCTCTCACGTTCATCATGATTCAATGCTATTCCCTCATAGTCATGATATGCACATTCATTTCTTATAACCATTGCTGTTTGGGATATTGGTAAAAGACCTTGAGCTTGAGCTGAAACTGCAACACCATCGCTTGAGTGAGTATGAATAACAGCATGATTCTGATGTCCAGCACCATGAACTGCTGAGTGAATAGTGAATCCTGCTGCATTTACAAAATGGTCAGTATCAGAAACAATATTGCCTTCCAAATCAATCTTAACCAAGTCAGAAGCTTTTATTTCCTCAAACAACAGGCCGTATGGATTTAAAAGAAAGTTATTATCCTCGCCTGGTATTCTCAAGGATATATGAGTAAAAACTAAATCATCCCAACCATATAAAGCAACTAATCTATAAAGAGCAGCAAGATCAACTCTTGCCCGCCACTCCTCTTCAGAAACAGATTTTTTTAAACTGTCAGTCATTCGAAATCCCCTAAACGTAACAATTAATTACTATATATAATAAATCTAATAAAAAAATAAATATTCACAATAAATCAAAAATCAAACATTATTCTGTTTAGCCATTTCAATAGTTAATTTAACAGCTTTATTCCAATTCATTATTATATCATTTCTTAAGTTAGAGCTCATGCTTGGTGAAATCTGATCACGCTTGATTGATAAATTTTGCAAATCATCAACTCCAGAATAAAAACCTACACCTATACCAGACATTAAAGCTGTTCCAAGAGCTGTTGATTCCTTCATACTAGCTTTATATATTTGATAGTTACAAATACTTGATAAATTTTGAATAAACCATTGATTTTCTATCATTCCTCCATCAACCTTTAATAGGGAGGATAATTCTATATTATTTTGAGAAAAATCACTCTTAATAGCATTCATTAGGTCTAATGTTTGGAGCGATATCGACTGAAGTGAAGAATGAATTAATTCATCTTTTCCTGTATCTTGTGACATACCAAAGATAGCGCCTCTGGATTCTGATGACCAATGAGGAGAACCTAGACCGCTGAAAGCTGGAACTAAAACAACCTTAGATTCAGGGCTTACTGATGATGCAATTTTTGAACTATCAGAAATATTATTTAAAATTCCTAAATTTGATTTTATCCAATTCATTATTCCACCAGCCATAAAAATTGATCCCTCAAGGGCATAGTTGATTTTATTATCAATTTTATAAAATATTGTTGATAGTAATTTTTTTTCTGAATAAATAATTTTGTCACCGGTATTAGCAAGAACAAAACAGCCGGTTCCGTAAGTAGACTTAACGTCACCTTCATTATAACAAAATTGACCAAATGCTGATGACTGCTGATCGCCCATAACTCCTGTTATTTTTAAGGATCTACTTAAGAGACTACTTTCTCCAAATAAATCATTAGAGTTTTTTACTTCTGGAAGACTTTGAATTGGTATATCAAAAAGCTTCAGTAAATCATCATCCCATTTGATTTTTTCAATATTAAATAAGCTGGTACGGGATGCATTTGTTACATCTGTTGCAAAAACTTTCCCTTTTGTAAGATTCCAAATCAACCAAGTATCGACAGTTCCAAAGCAAACCTGGCCCTTACTTGCCTTTTCTTTTAAGCCATCTATATTTTTTATAAGCCATGACATTTTCGAGGCAGAAAAATATGGATCCAATAGCAAACCCGTTTTTTTATTAATCATTCCTTCCAAACCATCTTCTTTAAGATTATTACAGAAAATAGATGTTCTTCTATCCTGCCAAACAATGGCATTATAGAGAGGCTTTCCATTACTTTTATCCCAAACAAGAATTGTTTCTCTTTGGTTCGTTATTCCTAACGACTTAATATCCCTTTCAGAATTGCGTTCTAATATTTTTTCACAACAAAAAAGTGTAGAGGATAAAATTTCTTCAGGACTATGCTCAACCCAGCCATTATCAGGGTAAATTTGATTAAATTCTTTTTGACAGCTATCAATTACATGACAATTCTCATCAAATAATAGTGCTCGACTTGAAGTCGTACCTTGATCAATAGTAAGAAACAAAAAACCCCCGTAGATAAATATTTATATTCATAGTAAAATAACTTATCAAATAATAATTATTCTTAAAGGATTTTTATGAGTGAAATAAAAATACATATAGTTGCAAGCAATAATCCTGAGGCAAAAAAAGCCAAAAGTAACCTTTCAAAGCTATATAAAAATTACCCTGTTTCCAGAGCTAATGTAATAGTTGCGCTTGGAGGAGATGGCCTGATGCTGCAAACTCTCCATGATAATATTGAGAGGGAATTGCCTATATACGGCATGAATAGAGGCTCAATAGGTTTTTTAATGAATAATTATAATGAGAAAAATTTATTAAAAAGAATTGAAAAATCTACATCAACAAACCTTTATCCTTTGAAAATGAAAGCAAAAAGTAAAAGCAAAATATATACAGCTCAGGCTATTAATGAGGTCTCCCTTTTAAGGGAAACTTATCAAGCAGCAAAATTAAAAATATACATTGACGGTAAAGAAAGGCTTGATGAGTTAGTTTGCGATGGATTACTTCTTTCAACCCCTGCAGGAAGCACAGCCTACAATCTATCAGCACATGGTCCAATTCTTCCGCTTACATCAAACTTACTAGCGTTAACCCCTATTTCAGCATTTAGACCTAGAAGGTGGAAGGGAGCTCTTCTTCCAAGAAATGTTAAAGTAAAGATTGTTATATTGGAAAAAAATAAAAGACCAGTCAGTGCGGTTGCTGATAATTCAGAATTTAGGAATATAGAGTATGTGGAGATATCTGAAAATAAAGATATTCAATTAAAAATGCTTTTTGATCCAAAAACTAATTTGGAAGAAAGAATTATTAACGAACAGTTTATTTATTAACTAAATTTTTCTAATTATTTTGCGCTAGCACCAGGTGTTGAAAATTCGTTTATTGGTTCCTTGATATCTCCGTAACCAGCATCTTTAGGAATTGTTAAGAAGGAACCATTTTCATCTTTTTCGATCACAGGTATTACGGTAATAATATTACTCTCTTTCGCGTTAGCTATAGCTTCTTCAACAGTTTTTGACTGGTTAAGTTTTTCTAAATTTAATCTTGTAGGAAATATAATAGTTCTTTTTTTATTATAACAATCCTCTAGAGCATCTTTTGGAGCTATCCATAAAGAATCAACAGATTCATTTCCATCATGCTCGCCCTCATGCCCTTCCGGAGCTTGAGCAATATAAAACCTAGTATCAAACCTTTTTGGCATCATTTCTGGAGTTATCCAATGAGCAAATGGGATTAAACTCTCTGTTGAAAATGATATACCTTCAACTATAGAAAAATCATACATTGATCCAGCTCTATTGTTGAATTTTTCACGCCAATTATTTAATTCCAATAATCTTTTTGAATTTATGTTTTTTTCATTATTTTTTTCTTTTGCAAAGAGAATATTTGCTTCTTCGAAACTCTCCCTAATTGCAGCAATCTTAAAAGGTAAAAAATTATCATTTGTATTATCAAGGGAGGTATTTTGACTCAGCCTTTCATCATAATCATCCTTATCAACCTTTCCCCCCGGAAACACTAAGGCACCTGAAGCAAAGTCTATCTGGTGATTTCTAACAACCATAAAAACTTCTAAACCAGCAATACCATCACGAATCATTAAAACCGTTGAAGCGGGTATTAATTTATTTTCATTATTAGTTGTCATGTAGTAATGCTATATCATAAAAATCATATTAAAATTGATTAAATTTGATAAAGCTAATGAGGTAAACCATGCTTGAGGGACTTAAAGTTATAGAAATGGCAACTTATGTTGCTGCACCTGCGGCTGGAGCAATGTTAAGGGATTGGGGAGCAGATGTAACAAAAATCGAACCATTGAACGGATGCCCTATGAGAAGATTTTTTGAGGGAATGAAATCTAATGTTCCTATAGAGGGGAATCCAATATTTACTTTGGATAATAGGGGAAAAAAGGGAATAACAATTAATACTAGTGATCAAAAAGGAGCTGATATTGTTAGGAAAATGATAAATGATGCTGATGTTTTTCTTACTAATGTTAGACCTCAATCTTTAGAAAGTGCAAAACTAGATCACAAGACACTTATGAAAATAAACCCAAGGTTAATTTATTGTTCATTAACTGGTTATGGGCTTGAGGGAGAAGAGAAAAATAAACCTGGTTTTGATATAGCCGCTTATTGGTCTCGATCAGGAATGGCTCATTTAACTCAAAGAAAGGGAGAAGAGCCCCTTCCCATAAGAACGGCTTCAGGTGATCACATAACTGCTATATCAACTGTTAGTGGCATTTTAGCAGCCTTATACGAGAGAGGAAACACTGGTGTAGGCAAGCTAGTTGAAACATCACTTGTAAGAACTGGAATATATTCAATTGGCTCAGATATGGCTCTTCAATTAAAATTCGGAAGAGTACCTTCAACAAAAAATAGAGATCAGCAAATAAATCCTTTATTTAATTTCTTTAAAACAAAGGATGATAGATGGATATGCTTAAGTCCAAGAGCTGGAGGTGATTATGATATGCCAAAGGTTGTAAGGGCTATAGGAAAAGAGGAATGGCTAAATAATGATAAATTTAATTCTAATCAGGCAAGACGAGAAAATGCTGGTGAATTTATAAAAGAAATGGATAAAGCTTTTAGCAATCATACCCTTAGTGAATGGGGCAATAAGCTAGATGCAGAAGACCTAGTTTGGTCGCCTGTTCAAAACTTAAAGGAAGTTTCAATGGATTCTCAGGCTATAGCCAGTGGAGCATTTTCTGAAGTAGAAGACCAAGATTGCTCTGAAAGCTACAAAACGGTATCATCTCCAGTTAGATTTCATAACTCCGATGATGGCCCAAAAGGACCTGCTCCTAAGTTAGGACAGGATAATTTTAAGGTTCTTAACGAACTAGGGATCGGGAATAATGAAATCAATTCTTTAATTGATGAAGGAGTAGTTGGAAAGCCCAGTAAATAAATTCACCTTTGATCAGGTGGAAGAGCTTCTTCTTTTATTAGTTTTATACATTCATCGACATCTAATGTTCTCTGCTCCTTAGATCCAAGGCGCCTTAATGTTATAGTATTTTCTTCGATTTCTCTATCACCTAAAACTAGAATGTAAGGAATCTTATTTATAGAATGCTCTCTAACTTTATAATTAATCTTTTCATTTCTTAAATCAATTATCGATCTCAAACCATTCATTTGTAGTTTTTCTAATATTTTTTTTGCAGCAGCATCTGAATTTGATGTAATAGTTGTTAATGCAACCTGAACAGGTGAAAGCCACAAAGGAAATTTCCCTTCATAATTTTCAATAAGAATTCCTAAAAATCTCTCAAGACTCCCAAGAATTGCTCGGTGAAGCATTACAGGAACATGTTTATTATTATCCTCGCCAACATATGAAGCACCAAGCCTATTAGGTAGATTAAAATCAACCTGTAATGTACCGCACTGCCATACTCTGCCAATGGCATCGTGTAAGTAAAAATCTAATTTAGGGCCATAAAAAGCACCATCACCTTTATTTTCATCAAAAGGAAGTCCTGTTGCCCTAGCGGCCTTTGATAAAGCAGACTCAGCTTTATCCCAGATAGAATCATCACCAACCCTCTCATCAGGTCGATCAGCAAACATAATTGAGACTTTATCAAAACCAAGTTGTTCATAAACTTCTTTAAGGATATTACAAAAAAGGATTGTTTCTGATTCAATTTGATCTTCAGTACAGAAAATATGAGCATCATCTTGAACAAAGTTTCTTACACGCATTAGGCCATGAAGAGCTCCAGACGGTTCGTATCGGTGACATGATCCAAATTCGGATAACCTAAGTGGGAGATCTCTATAACTCTTTATTCCCTGATTAAATACTTGAATATGGCCAGGACAATTCATAGGCTTCAGCATCAGTTCTCTCTCATCGGCCTCTGATGTATACATATGCTCAGAGTACTTATCCCAATGACCAGATGCTACCCATAATTTTTTATCTATTAGTTGCGGAGTTTTTATTTCCGAATAGCCACCTTTAGTTATTTTTCTTCTAATATATTCCTCAAGCTCTCTATATATACTCCAGCCTTTTGGGTGCCAAAAAACCATACCGACAGCTTCTTCTTGAAAATGAAATAAATCCAATTCCTTACCTAGCTTCCGGTGGTCTCGTTTTTCTGCTTCTTCAAGTAAATTAAGGTGTTTTTTTAAATCTTTATCGTTTGCCCATGCCGTTCCATATATTCTTTGAAGCATTTTATTTTTTGAATCACCACGCCAATATGCTCCAGCAATTTTCATCAATTTAAAAGAACGTAAATGTCTTGTAGAGGAAACATGTGGCCCCCGACACATGTCCGTATATTCATTGTGGTAATACAGGGCTATTATTTCATCATCTGGAATATCATTGAGAATTTGAATTTTATAATCCTCATCTCTTTCCCTAAAGGCACTTAAGGCTTTTTCTTTATCAACAACTTCTCGAATAACCTGATAATCAGTCTCCGCTAATTCCTTCATTTTCTTTTCTATTAACTCTAGGTCTTTGTCATTTAATGAAACATCCAAATCAATATCATAATAAAATCCATTATCAATAGTTGGACCAATGGCCATCTTAGCTTTTGGAAACATTTGCTTTATTGCATGACCAAAAAGATGAGCACAAGAATGTCTTATAATTTCCAAGCCTTCTGGATCAGAATTTGTTACTATAATAACATCAGAATCATTTGAAATTATCTCTGATGCATCAACTAATTTTCCATTAATTTTTCCAGCAACTGTTGCTTTTGCAAGACCAGCGCCTATCGAATTAGAAAGATCATCTATTGTGAGATTTTCTTTAAAGTCTTTTTTTGTTCCATCCGGAAGTGTAATAACTGGCATTTTAACTATAAATCCCTTTTTATTTTAATATAATCTTCAATACTTGGAACAGGATCATAACCTTCACCACCCCAAGGGTGACAACGTATAATCCTTTTAATAGTTAATTTCAAACCAATCATAAAGCCAAATGTATTAAATGCCTCTAAAGCATAAGAAGAGCAACTTGGGTCATACCTACATGACTTTAATAAAAAGGGGGAAATTAAATTCTTGTATAACTTTATTAAAAGAACACTTAATTTAAGAAAAATTCCCACTAATTTACCTTATCCGATTTACTAAAATCAATTAACTCAAATTGATTTATGCAATCAACTACAGCGTCAAACGTTAACATAACTGAAGAGTGTCGACCCTTATATTCTCTAACTGGCTCAAGAATGATTAAATCAGACCACCTTCCCTGAGGAGGTGGGCCATTATCTTTTAACATTTTTTTCATTACTAACTGAAGATTTTTTAGCTCTTCTAAAGTTGAACCAATTATATTATTTGCCATTATAGATGAGGATGCCTGCCCAAGCGCACATGCCTTAACCACATGAGAAAAATCCGATATTAGGTTATTGGCTATCTTTATATCTACAGTTACTTTTGATCCACACAATTTGCTTACAGCTACTGAGGTAAAATCAAAATTTTCAAGGCGTCCATTTCTTGAAATATTTGAAGATAATTTTAAAATTTTATCATTATAAAGATCATTTATCATTAATTCAGCCTAATATAAAATATTTCAAAAGTTTAATTATCATTTATCTCTACGCCTAATTCAATTAGTTTATCCCTTATTCTATCTGACTCTTCGTAATCCTTGATATCCCTAGCAATCTTTCTTTCAGAAAGAAGGCTTTTAATATCATTACTGTTCCCACTTGGTCGTTTTTTAAATTTTTCATGATTTGATCGAAAATTTAATAAACCAATTAAGTTTGCTGAGCCAATTAAAGATTTAACAATCTCAGTTTTATTTTCAGACTTAGCTATAAGCTTAGAAAGAGAAAATATTCTAGCAAGAGCTTTTGGGGTATTTAAATCATCATTGAGTGCCCCCATCACCTCCTCGTCTGGAATACATTCATCTATAGATAACCCTTTGTCATATTCAGAAAGAGATGAATACAATTTATCAAGAGTTTTTTTAGATTGATCCAATAAATCATTATTCCAAATTAAGGGTTGGCGGTAATGAGAGCTTAAAATAGCGAGTCGTATTACCTCACCATCATATTCTTTTAACAAGTCCTTAATAAGAACAAAGTTACCAAGTGATTTGGACATTTTTGTTTTATCTGTTCTTAAGAGACCATTGTGTACCCAAAAATTTGCTAGTGGTTTATTTCCATTACAACAAACAGATTGAGCTATTTCATTTTCATGATGTGGAAATTTTAAGTCCTCACCACCACCATGAATATCAATTGTTTCACCAAGATGCTCTTTAATCATTGCAGAGCATTCTAAATGCCACCCAGGCCTACCTTTTCCCCATGGACTTTCCCAGCCCACTTCATTTTCAAATGAAGGTTTCCATAATACAAAGTCTGATGGATTTTTTTTATAAGATGCAACTTCAATTCTTGCACCAGGTATCATTTCTTCTATTTTTCTACCTGAAAGACTCCCATAGTTAGAAAATTTTTCTACATCAAAGAGAATATGGGATTCGGATAAGTAAGCGTTTCCTCTCTCAAGTAAATTCTTTATAAATTCTATCATTTGAATTATGTGATCAGTGGCGAGAGGCTCTATATCTGGGGGAAGAATATGAAGTTTCTTAAAGTCTAGATGATATTGTTCCGTATATCTTTTAGCAATAACAGATGGGTCAACCCCCTCATCATTTGAAACATTAATAATTTTATCATCAATATCAGTTATATTTCTAGCATAAATTAAGTCATTATAATTGAATCTTAATACTCGATTTAAGCAGTCAAAAACTATAGCGGATCTCCCATTACCAATATGACCTGGTCCATAAACCGTTGGACCACATGCATACATGGTTACCCTCTTAGGGTTGATTGGGATAAAGGTCTCTTTCTTTCGTGTGTATGAATTGTATAATTTAAATTCCATAATTAACTAAATATCACTAATTTATGATAACTTAATATAGATTTTTTAAATAATTATTAAATAAAATCAAAAAAATATTGCTCTATCGTCTAAGCGAAGGTAAAGCTAAGTTATTAATTTAGGAGATTACTGATGGATGTAAAAGTTTCAGATAGACCTATTCATACTGAATCAAGTAACCAAGACTTAAAAAAGCCCTCTAGAGAAGAGGCAATGGATGCTGTGAGAACACTTATTTCTTGGGCTGGAGACGATCCTACGCGTGAGGGATTAGTTGAAACACCAAAAAGAGTTGTAAGGGCATATGAGGAATTTTTTGCTGGATATAACCAAGATCCTGTAAAGGTTTTAGGCAAAACTTTTTCAGATGTAAAAGGTTATGATGATATTGTATTTCTTCGTGATATAAATATCGAAACACATTGTGAGCATCATATGGTTCCTATCTTGGGTAAGGCTCACGTAGCATATCTTCCAAAGAATAAAGTTGTTGGAATATCAAAACTTGCTAGAGTTATTGAAATTTTTGCTAAACGATTACAGACTCAAGAAACTATGACGATGCAAATTTTAAATACTATAGATGATACTCTTAACCCTTATGGTACAGCAATAATGATTGATGCTAAACATCAGTGTATGACTACAAGAGGAATTAATAAGCCAAATGTAGCTACTGTAACTACAAAATTTTCTGGCTCATTCTCAAATGATACTGATTTGAGGCAAAGGTTTATGCAATTAACAAAGGAATAGTATTGTCAGAAAAATTCCATAAAAGAATGTCTGTTGAAGAAGTTGAGGAAGGGAACACCCTTTCACCAAAATTTAATCAAGATGGCCTTATTCCATGCGTAACTTCAGATAGTAAAACAAATGAAGTATTAATGGTTGGATATATGAATGCAGAAGCATTAACCAAAACTATTGAAAATGCTGAAGCATATTACTACAGCAGAAGCAGGCAAAAGGTTTGGCACAAAGGCTCTACATCAGGGTTAGTTCAAACGGTAAAAGAAATCAGAATTGACGACGATCAAGATTCTGTTTGGTTATCCGTAGAGGTTGGCGGATCAGGTGCAAGCTGTCATGTTGGCTATAAGTCCTGTTTTTATAGGTCTATTCCTTTAAAGAATAAAGTAAGTCAAAATTTAGAATTAAAATGGGAAGAAAAAGAAAAATTATTTGATCCAGTTGAAGTTTATGGTGACGCCCCCAATCCAACTAAATTATAAACGTTAGTCTGGAAACTTTCCAAATGGAAAAGGCTTTTCCTTATTAGTATTTGAAGAAAAATTTAAACATTGTGAAATATATTCTGTTAACCGACTAGTAAAAATTTTTAATTCATCTGGCTGCTCAGATCCTACAGCTCTAACTACAAACCCTAAAACTGAAAGAACCACAATTATCCAAAAGCTCATGTAAGCGAGAACAATAAAAAATATACTATAAAAAACATCTATAAAAAAATTCATTATTACTAATGCAATTTTATCATCTGAAGATTGAGATTTTTCTTCAGAAATATCTAAATTTTTTGATTTCTTTTTTTCAACCATAATAAATTATTAATTAAATCATATAGAGTATTATAGCAATAATTTTATCGAAAGACCCTTAAAAAGAATTTTACTCAGGCGTCCTAATATCATCTATAAGTCGAATAATTTTATCAGGAGGTGGCTCAGTTAAGGAGGAAATAACTATTGCAGAAATAAAATTGATCATCATTCCAATTACGCCTATACCTTCTGGTGAAATCCCCCAAAGCCAATTATCTGGCAAGTTAAGCTCTGGGGATATAAATTTAAAAAAGACAATATAAGCCGAGGTAAATAAGAGACCTGATATCATTCCAGTAATCGCACCAATAGAGTTTACTCTTTTTGAAAAAATACCCATAATTAATGCTGGGAAAATTGATGATGCGGCCAGACCAAAGGCAAAAGCAACAACTTGAGCAACAAAGGCTGGAGGGTAAATCCCAAAAATACCCGCAATTCCTATTGCGACAGCTGCGGCAAGTCTCGCTAGAAATAATTCTTGTCTATCCGTTATTGAAGGTCTAAAGATTTTTTTCATCAAATCATGGCTAATTGAAGACGAAATAACTAACAACAAACCTGCTGCAGTAGATAAAGCTGCCGCTAATGCCCCAGACGCAACAAGAGCTATAACCCAGTTTGGTAAATTTGCTATTTCTGGATTAGCTAAAACCATTATATCCCTATCAATATAAATTTCATTTTCATTTTCTGTTAATGTATTTGAGACAATTCTCTCGCCATTAATGCCTCTTTGCTTAGAGAAAATTGGCTTTACTGGTTCAAGGGAATTCCCAGGGCCATATTGAATAATACCGTCTTCATTTTTATCAGCCCAGGATATTAATCCTATATTTTCCCAATTTTTAAACCACTCCGGAGTTTTTTCATACGATGAATTATTAATAGTATTAATAAAGTTTAAACGAGAAAATGAAGAAACTGCTGGTGCAGTAGTATATAGAATAGCAATAAACAAAAGAGCCCATCCAGCTGAGGCTCTCGCATCACGAACTTTAGGTACAGTAAAAAACCTCACAATAACGTGAGGTAATCCTGCGGTTCCCGCCATTAAAGCACCAGTGATACAGAAAACATCTATTTTTGACTTAGTTGAATCTGTATAATTATCAAAGCCAAGGTCAGTTAAGACATTGTTTAACTTTTCTAATAAATATATATCCTCCGACAGGACTTTAGAACCAAATCCTAGTTGAGGAATGGGGTTACCCGTTATTAATATCGAAATAAAAATAGCTGGGACCATATAAGCAAAAATAAGAACACAATATTGAGCAACCTGAGTATATGTTATACCTTTCATACCGCCAAGAACCGCGTAAATAAAAACTATCGCCATACCAATTATAACACCAGTATTTATGTCCACCTCTAAAAATCTAGAAAAAACAATTCCAACACCACGCATTTGACCAGCAATATAAGTAAACGATACAAAAATTAGACACAGAACAGCTACAAATCTAGCAATCTTTGAATAATAACGGTCACCAATAAAGTCCGGTACAGTAAATTTTCCAAATTTTCTTAAGTAAGGCGCAAGAAGAAGAGCTAACAAAACATAGCCACCTGTCCAGCCCATTAAGTAAACTGATCCATCCTTTCCCATAAATGAAATTATTCCAGCCATTGAGATAAATGAAGCAGCTGACATCCAGTCTGCAGCCGTTGCCATTCCATTAGCGATTGGATGAACACCTCCACCTGCAATATAGAATTCATTAGTTGAGGATGCCTTAGACCAAAGAGCAATCCCTATATATAAAGCAAAGGTTGTTCCAGCCATTAGATATGTAAGTATCTGCAAGTCCATTTAGCTTTTCTCTTTGTTGAATTTTTCATCCAGCTTATTCATCAAGATACAGTATATAATAATAAGAAAAACAAAAACTATAATAGATCCTTGTTGGGCAAACCAAAAACCTAAGTTAAAGCCACCAATCTTGATCTTATCTAGATAATCGCTAAATAATATTCCAGCACCAAATGATGATAAAAACCAAAATAAAAGAAGAAGAAAAACAATACCTAGGTTAGCCCTCCAGTATTTTTGAGAATTATTTATTTTCATTATTTTCTTCCAGAATTTTTTCTCTTACAAGAACCATTCGATCATTTCCAAAATACATATCTTCAGTATCAATAAAAATCGTAGGAGATCCAAATCCACCCCTACTAATCAATTCATCAGTGTTGGACCTTAATTGATCTTTAGTATCCTTGTGTATTACTTTTTCTTTAAATTTTCCTTTATCAATACCAATTGAATCAGCCATTTCAGTTAAAATATCTAAATCAGAAATATCAATACCTTTTGACCAATAAGACTCAAAACACAAAAAGCTGAATGGAATTAGCTTATCGAGGCTTCCTGCAACTATAATGGATCGCATTGCATTGACTGCATTTAATGGAAAAATAGCTGGCCATTTAATTGATATTTGATAAAAATTAGCCCAATCTTGAAGATCCTTTCTAGAATACTTAAATTTTAAAGGGTTGGGGTTGAGTCGATTATTATATACATCTTGATTTACTTCATTAAAAACTCCCCCAACAAGAATAGGTCTCCAATCGATATCAGCTTCCGTTTCTTTGATAATATTTTGAATTTTATGGAAGGCAAGATAAGTCCAGGGAGATGAACAATCAAAAAAAAATTCAATTTTCTTCATTAAGGGTTATTTACCAGTCCACTTTGGTTTTCTTTTTTCTGAAAAAGCTAACGGACCTTCGATAAAATCTTCACCAGTAAATAATTCAACAACGGAATCATACTTTTGCTCCATCGCGCTCTCTACGCTAGAAAAATTCAACCCTGACATTGCTACGTCTTTTGTTGTCCTAACAGATGTTGGTGAGCACTCCATAATAGATTTTGCCCAACCGGTAGCGGATTCAAGAAGGTTTTCATGCTTAACGACCTCATTAACAAAACCAAGTGAAAGACCTTCTGCAGCCTCCACAACTCTGCCTGTTAACATCATACCCATAGCTCTTTTCATGCCTATTTGCCTTGGAAGACGATGCATTCCTCCTGCTAAAGCAGCTAGACCAACCTTTGGTTCTGGAAGGGCGAATCGAGCACTTTCAGAAGCAATAATTAAATCACAGGCTAGAGCTATTTCGAAACCTCCACCCATAGCAACTCCATTTACAGCTGCAATTACTGGTTTCTTAAGGTCAAAGCGTGATGTTAATCCAGCAAAACCCATTGGATTTTTTTCAAGTTTACCACCCTCTGCCTGATACCTTAAATCATTTCCAGCACAAAATGCTCTATCGCCTGAGCCAGTTATGATTGCGACCCAAGCATCGCTGTCATTAGAAAAATTATTAAAAATTTCCTGAAGTTCAAAATGAGCAGGTGAATGGAGAGCATTCATTCTCTCAGGTCTATTTAATGTTATAATCCATAGCTTTCCATCTTTTTCAACTTTTGAGTATTCGTAATTCATAATTATTCCTCCTCTATTAATTCTAATTTATTAGAAAATAATTCCCAATTATCACAATAATGATCAGCCGAAGCTTTCAAAAATAACTCCATATCAGAGTCAATTTTTTTAATTATTCTCCCTGGTATTCCAACCACCATAGAATTATCAGGAATAACCTTTCCTTCTGGAATTAAAGCCTTGGAGCCAATTAAACAATTATTACCTATTTTTGCTCCGTTTAAAACAACAGCGCCAATCCCAACCAATGAATTATTTCCTATTGTACACCCATGAAGCATAACTTGATGTCCAATCGTAACTCCATCTCCAATAGTCAATGGAAAGCCATAATCGTTATGAAGTACACTACTGTCTTGAATATTAGTTTTTTTTCCAATAATGATTGGCTCGGCATCACCCCGAATTACAGTGTTGAACCAAACACTTGCTTTATCGTGGAGAATTACATTTCCTATAACACTCGCATTAGGAGCAATCCAATAATTACCCTTAGAGGGTAATCTTGGTTTTTTATCATCTAATTTATATATTGCCATTAATCTTACCTATAAATCAAAATCGAGAATGGACATTGTAAAAGTAAATGAAGCGCTATCATCTTTATAAATTATACCAATATATTCATTTTCATCATCTTTAGTTAAATAGACTTCTTGAGAATCATCAATAGATCCTCTTCCACTTAAAATGATGTTTTTATTGCCTAGAAGATTAATTAAATACTGATTGTGCGTTATATCGCTATCTGTTGATAGGGAAATTGGGATATTTAAAGAATAGGAGGTTTCTTCATCTTCAGGGTCCTCGTCTCGAAAAATATGACCAACTGATATATTTTTAATAAAGATATTACAAAATCCTGTTTCTGAATCAGATTTTCTTATTTGTATTTCATCATTGGAAAATGTTTGTCTCAAATAATTTTGAACTATAAGTATTTCGTCATTTTGCATTAAATATTATCCATATTATTTAATTATTTTAGCAGGTACTCCAACGGCAGTACATCCAGCAGGTAAATCCTCAAGGACTAAAGACCCCGCCCCTATTTTTACATTATCACCTATATTAATATTACCTAGAATAGACACATTTGCAGAAATGGTTACATTTTCTCCAACTTTAGGATGCCTGTCTCCATTATCTGTTCCTGTTCCGCCAAGTGTAACCCCATGTAAAATAGAGGTACCATTTCCTACTTTTGATGTCTCCCCTATAACCAAACCTGTTGCATGATCCATAAGAACGCCCATACCAATATCTGCAGCAGGATGAATATCAATATCAAAGACTTGAGATGCCCTAGACTGCAAATAAAAAGCAGTGGCGGTATTGCCTATCTTCCAATAATAGTTTGCTGCTCGATAAACCTGTAGGGACTGAAATCCTTTAAAAAATAAGATAGGCTGATAAACAGTTATGCAAGCTGGATCTCTATCAATAACAGTATTTATATCACAAATTATCTTTTCATAAATATCTGATTCAGAGATTAATGCATTAAAGATAATTGATTGAGTTTTTTCTAAATTGCAATCATTTTGCTGAAGTTGATCTGCTAATACATAAGAAATTGATGATTCTATATCTTCAAAACCCAGTATTGCCTTTCGAAAAAAATCTTCTAAATGAGGCTCGCGCTTAATAACGTCCATTGCCTCATTAACAAGCTTATCCCATATTAAACAATTTCTTTTATTAGCTCTTAAGGAAGACATGAAACACCATTAAATAAATACAACTAGATAAAAGGATTAAAATATTCAGAATTATACCCCAATTTTCTAAAAATAATTAAAGTTAAATATAATAAATTCGTATATAACACTAAAATAAAGGATTCTCATGGCAAATAAAGATAAAATAGCAATTATAACAGGTTCGTCTTCTGGTTTAGGTGCAGCTGTAGCAATAGATTTGGCTAAAAAGGGTATTAATGTTGTAATTAATTACTCAAAAAATGAAAAAGAAGCCAAAAAGGTTCAAAAAATTTGTGAAGGACATAATGTTGAGACTCTCTGCTTGAAAGCAAATGTTTCAATTGACGAAGATTGTAAATATCTGGTTGGCGAAACTATTAAAAAATTTAAAAAGGTAGATATATTAGTAAATAATGCTGGTACAACTAAATTTGCCAACCATCAAAAACTTGATGCGCTGACAGATGAAGACTTTATTAATATATATAAAGTTAATGTTATTGGCCCATATCAAATGATAAGGGCGGTAGAACCTCATATGAAGAAAAATAAATTTGGAAGTGTTGTCAATGTTTCATCAATCGCTGGAATTACAGGTATTGGCTCTTCCATTGCATATGCCGCATCAAAAGGAGCATTAAATACAATGACTCTATCTTTAGCTAAGGCCTTAGGCCCAGAAATAAGAGTTAATACTGTTTGCCCTGGCTTTATTGGAACAGGTTGGTTTTTAGATAGGTTTGGTGAAGAAAAATTTAATAAAATAATTAAAGATCAAGAAGAAATTACCCCATTAAAAAGAGCAGGAACTCCAAATGATATATCTAAATCAGTTGTTTTCTTTTGCCTTGAGGGTGGAGAGCATATTACTGGTGAAACATTGATTTCAGATGCAGGAATGCATTTATCACTTCCTAGATAAAATGGAAATTAAGTATGAAAAATGAACAAATACCAAAGATGACCAATGATGATGGTAAGAAAATTATTTCAATTAATTTTAAAAAATTTAATTGCCTTGGTGCAAAGCCACCACATGACCACCCTCATACGTATTTGGATATTGGAAGAAAAAAAGAAATTGTTTGTCCATACTGCGGAACATTATATAAATATAAAGATTAAGTGGTGCGGCCACCCGGAGTCGAACCGGGATGGCATTATCTGCCGAGGGATTTTAAGTCCCTTGTGTCTACCTATTCCACCATGGCCGCATATATTACTTCAAAACTCGACTAAAGATCGTTTCAATTTGTCTTAAATGATAATTCAGGTCAAAAATATCTTCTATTTCATCTTCAGAAAGAATTGATGATATTTCTTCATCAGCCTTAATCAAATCATAAAAACTTCCCTCCTCATTCCATACTTTCATTGAATTTCTTTGAACCATAGAATAAGAGTCTTCTCTACTTATATTTTTTTGCGTTAAAGACAAGAGAACTCTTTGAGAAAAAACAAGACCATTAAATTTTTCTAAATTTTTCATCATATTTTCTGGATAAACAATCATATTTTTAATGACGTTATTTAGACGATTCAAGGCAAAGTCTAATGTTACAGTGGCATCTGGACCAATAAACCTTTCAACACTTGAATGAGAGATATCGCGCTCATGCCATAAAGAAATATTTTCTAAGGCAGGAATTACAGAACTTCTAACGACTCTTGCCAACCCAGTTAGATTTTCTGTAAGTACTGGATTACGTTTATGAGGCATAGACGATGATCCCTTTTGTTTTGAAGAAAAGAATTCCTCAACCTCAAGTACTTCAGACCTTTGTAGATGTCGAATCTCTGTTGAGATTCTTTCAATAGAGCTTGCTACAACTGCCAGAGTTGAAAAAAATACAGCATGTCGATCTCTTGGTATAATTTGAGTAGAAATAGGTTCAATTTTTAAATTTAAAGCTTTCGCTACATAGGCCTCAACGCTAGGATCAATATTAGCAAAAGTTCCAACTGATCCAGAAATTGCACAAGAGCTTATCTCCTCAACAGCACTTTTCATTCTATCCCTGTTACGCGAAAATTCAGCATAAGCTTGCAGCATTTTTAAACCAAAGGTTGTTGGTTCCGCATGAATACCGTGGCTTCTTCCCACACAAATAGTTCTTTTATGCTTTAAAGCTTGGGATTTAATGGAAATTAAGAGATTATCTAAATCTTTAATTATAAGCTCACCTGCTTTCTTCAGCTGTATATTTAAACAAGTATCTAAAACATCTGATGATGTCATTCCTTGGTGAATAAACCTTGCCTCAGGACCGACTGATTCGGATATATTAGTTAAAAATGCAAGAACATCATGCTTTATCTCTGATTCAATCTCATCAATTCTTTTCGATTCAAAGCTAGCCTTTTCTCTAACTATTTTTGCTGTACCCTTAGGAACAATTCCTACAATTTCCATTCCTTCCAAAGCATAAACCTCAATGTCTAGCCAAATAGAATATTTTGAATCATCGCTCCAAATATCAACCATTTCTTTTCTTGAATATCTAGGTACCATTTATAAGCCTTATTATATAAAATTAGAATTTTTAAACGTTTATAGGATTACCACTATTATTTAAAGATTTGGTAAAAATTTCAACACCATTTTCAGTAACACCAACTGAATGCTCAAATTGAGCTGAAAGACTTCTGTCTCTCGTTACCGCAGTCCAGCCATCAGATAAAATTTTAGAATCTGCCCTCCCTATATTGAGCATTGGCTCAATAGTAAAAAACATACCTTCTTTTAGCTCAGAACCTGTGTCCTTAACACCATAATGCAATATATTTGGTTCATCATGAAATACCTTTCCAAGTCCATGACCACAAAATTCGCGGACAACTGAATAATTATTTTTTTCAGCATTGTCTTGTATAATAAATCCTAGATCACCAAGTTTTACTCCTGGTTTGACCAAATCAATTCCCTTCATCATAGATTCGTATGTATTATTTATTAGATTTTTAGCTTTTACTGAAGGCTCTCCTGAACAATACATTCTTGATGTATCGCCATGCCACCCGTCTAAGATTAAAGTAACGTCAATATTAATAATATCACCATCATCAAGAACACGATCACCAGGAATGCCATGGCAAATGACATGATTCACTGAAGTACATATAGATTTAGTAAAACCTCTATAATTTAATGGGGCAGGAACAGCTTTATTATCTAAAATAAAATCATATGCAAAAGAATCTAAAAAGTTAGTAGTTATACCAGGCTTAACTTCATCCACAAATAAATCCAAAAGCTCAGCAGCGAGTCGTCCAACAGCCCTCATACCTTCATATGATTGACTGTCATGTAATTTTATTTGTTCTGAATAAATAATAAAACCCCTATTTTATAAAACACTAATACGTATATCATATAAAATTTAAATTAACAGCGAGTAAGAGCTTCTAGTATTGTTGTCATGAAAATATACTGATATAAAATCATATGGTTAAAAAAGCAAAATACTCTGCATCGGTACTTGTAATCGGCGATGAAATTCTATCGGGACGAACACAAGACACAAACTCCAATTATATTGCCAAAAAAATGGCAGAAATAGGAATTGATACTTCTGAGATTCGTGTCATTCCTGATATAAAAGAAGTTATTATTGAAAGCGTTAATGAATTAAGAGAAAAAAATGATTACCTTTTTACTACCGGAGGAATAGGTCCAACGCATGACGATATTACAGCCGAAAGCATTGCCCTAGCCTTTGGTGTTAAGATTGAATTAAACGAAAGCGCCTTTAGTGTTCTCAAAAAATATTACGAAGAAATTGGTTCGCCATTTAACGAAGTTAGACAGAGAATGGCAAGAATACCAGTTGGAGCCACCCTAATTGAAAACCCTGTATCAAAGGCCCCAGGATTTAAAATTGAAAATGTTTTTGTTTTTGCCGGTATACCAAAAATTATGATTGCTATGCTAGAAAATTCATTAAAATTCCTTCATAAAGGGAGTATAGTTCATTCTCAATCAGTTAAGGTTGATGCAGTTGAAGGTGATATTGCCGATACACTAAGCCTTATGGATTCTGAGGATAGTGACTTAAGGATTGGAAGCTACCCATTCTTTAATTCAAAAGTAGATTTTGGTGTTAATGTAGTTATAAAATCAGTAGATAAAGATAAGCTTAGTAAGTCGGTAAATAAATTTAAAGAATTTCTTAATAAAAATTCTCTAAATTTTGATTAAATAGTCAGAGAAAATGTCAAAGAATAAAGTTCTATATGAAGGCAAAGCCAAGCAACTTTTTTTAACAGAAAAAGATGATGAGCTTATTCAGTTTTTTAAAGACGATGCTACAGCCTTTAATAAGAAAAAACATGAAATAATTAATAGTAAAGGCGTCTTAAATAATCTTATAAGTGAAAATATTTTCAACTACCTTGGTAAAAATGGAGTCCCAAATCATTTTATTAAAAGGTTGAACGAAAGAGAGCAGTTAATAAAAAAAGTTGAAATAATTCCTATAGAAGTTGTTGTTAGAAATAAAGCGGCTGGAACATTTACCAAGAGGTTTGGAATAGAAGAGGGAAAGGATCTTCCTGAAACCTTGATAGAATTTAACTTAAAAGACGATGAGCACGATGATCCTCTTGTTTCAGACGAACATATAAAGGTTTTTAAATGGGCGAATCAAAACGAAATAGATGAAATTAAAGAAAAAGCTATTGTTGTTAACAGGCTACTGAGTGAACTTTTTAATAAAATCGATATTATATTGGTTGATTTTAAAATTGAATTTGGTCGATTTAACTCTGGTAAAAAAGTAGAGATCATTCTAGCAGATGAAATTAGTCCCGATTCGTGTAGATTGTGGGATATAAAATCAAATGAAAAACTCGACAAGGATAGGTTCAGAAGAAATCTTGGGGGATTAATAGAGGCTTACAAAGAAGTTGCGACTCGTTTAGGAATAGATCTTTCTAACTTTTAAAAACAAACTATTAAGAAATTTTATGAAATCACTAGTAAAAATAATGCCAAAAAAAGGTGTTCTTGACCCACAAGGAAAGGCAATAGAAAACTCCTTAAAGCAATTGGGGTTCCCTCAAATTAAAAAAGTTAAGCAAGGTAAGATTATTGAAATTGAAATTGATGCAGATAACGAAAGTGATGCCAGAGAGATCATAACAAATGCAAGTAATAAACTTTTAGCTAATTTAGTTATAGAGGATTATGAGATTACTTTTTTAAAGGAAGATTAATGAGAGTATCGGTAATCGTTTTTCCCGGTTCAAATTGCGATAGAGATGTGGCTGTCTCTCTGAAAAAATTCTCAAATAAAAGTCCTTTAATGATATGGCATAAAGAAACTTCCCTTCCAGATTCTGATTTAATTGTGCTTCCAGGTGGCTTTTCATATGGTGATTATCTTAGATGTGGTTCAATGGCTGCTAATAGCCCAATAATGAAAGAAGTTAAGAAAAGTGCTGAAAAGGGATCATCTATTTTAGGAATTTGCAATGGTTTTCAAATCTTAACTGAGTCTGGTTTGCTTCCAGGTACTCTTATTAGAAATCAAGGATTATCCTTTATCTGTAAAAATACATCTTTAAAAGTTGAAAATGATAAATCTTTTTTTACCCACAACTATAATAAAAATGAAATAGTAAATATTCCCATTGCGCATAACGAAGGAAATTACTTTGCTGATGAAAATGTTATTAAAGATATTGAAGATAAAAATCTTGTAGCATTTAGGTATTGTAATAAAAATGGTGATATTAACGAAGAAACGAATCCGAATGGTTCTTTAAAGAATATAGCTGGCATTATAAATGAAAAGGGGAATGTTCTTGGGATGATGCCTCACCCGGAAAGGGCAACAGACGATATAACTGGATTAAATGATGGTGAAAAATTCTTCACTTCTATTATTGAGTCTATAAAATGATTAAAATTGACAAAGAACTTATTGAGGAACATGGAATTAATGATCAGGAATATGAATTTATTTTAAGTTCATTAAAAAGAGAACCCACTATAACTGAACTAGGAATATTTTCAGCAATGTGGTCTGAGCATTGTTCTTACAAATCTTCCAAAACATGGTTAAAAAAACTACCCACAAAGAATAATAAAGTAATTCAAGGACCTGGTGAAAATGCAGGTGTAATAGATTTAGGCGATGGTGATGCTGCTGTTTTTAAAATGGAAAGCCACAACCACCCATCCTTTATAGAGCCATATCAGGGTGCTGCAACAGGCGTCGGTGGTATAATGAGGGATGTATTTACTATGGGCGCTAGACCAGTAGCTCTGTTAAATTCTATAAGGTTTGGTGATACAGATCACCCTAAGACCAAACACCTTCTTACTGGAGTGGTTTCTGGTATTGGTGGATATGGTAATTGCATGGGTGTACCTACTGTAGGTGGTGAAGTTGAATTTAATTCTTGCTATAATGATAACATCCTTGTTAACGCAATGTGCGTCGGAATAGCAAAAATTGACAAAATTTTTTACTCAAAGGCATCTGGTATTGGAAATTCAGTTGTATATGTTGGTTCAAAAACTGGTAGAGATGGAATACATGGCGCCACTATGGCTTCAGCTGAATTTGACGATGATTCAGATGAAAAAAGACCTACAGTCCAAGTTGGTGATCCCTTTGCAGAAAAACTTCTACTGGAAGCCTGCTTGGAACTAATGACTATGGATATTATTATAGCAATTCAGGATATGGGTGCTGCAGGCTTGACTTCATCCGCAGTTGAAATGGCGAGCAAAGGTGGTGTTGGAATTAATTTAAATCTCGATATGGTGCCTTGCAGAGAGAAAAAGATGAGTGCTTATGAAATAATGCTCTCTGAAAGCCAAGAAAGAATGCTGATGATTATTGAGCCAGATAAAGAACAAGAAGCAAAAGCTGTTTTTGATAAATGGGGACTTGATTTTGCAACAATTGGGATTTTAACAGATACAAATCATCTAGTGATCAATCATAATGATGAGTTAAAGGCTGAAATACGACTTGATATTTTAGAAAGTGGAGCACCTTCCTATGATCGACCATATAAGATTATAAAAGAGTCTGCTTTTGATGAGAGCCTTGTCAAAGAAACAGCTGAAAGTCCAATAAATATTTTAAAGCGCTTAATTAATTCACCAAATTTATGTAGTAGAAAATGGGTTTGGGAACAATATGATCATATGGTTATGAACGATACAATTCTAAGACCGGGAGGTGATGCTGCAATTGTAAGAGTCCATGGAACAAATAAGGGCTTGGCGATAAGTACGGACTCAACACCGCGTTATTGTTCTGCAGATCCGGTGGAAGGGGGCAAACAAGCAGTTGCTGAATCCTGGAGAAATATTACTTCAGTAGGAGCACTACCAATTGCAATAACTGACTGCATGAATTTTGGAAATCCGGAAAAAGAGGAAATAATGGGGCAATTTGCAGGCGTTGTTACTGGAATGATAGAAGCATGTGAAATATTAGATTACCCTGTAGTTTCTGGTAACGTATCATTGTACAACGAAACAAATGGAAAGGGTATTAATCCAACTCCAGCTATTGGAGGCGTTGGCTTAATAGAGAATTTGAATCATTTTTCAACCCCACATCTGAAAAGAGATAATGATACTGTTCTTTTAGTTGGAAAAACTGATGGTTATCTTGGTCAGTCAATTTATGCAAAAGAAATTTTAAATATAATCTCTGGGCTTCCTCCAAAAGTAAATCTTAAAAATGAAAAGAAAATTGGTGATGCAATAAGAGATTTAATAAATATAAATAAGCTTGATACAGTTCACGACATATCGGACGGTGGCTTTCTTGTTGCACTTACCGAGATGTCTATTTCAGGAGGTATTGGGGTTAAAATACATTTAGATGAAAAAGATGTAAGCCCTAAATTTCTTTTTGGAGAAGATCAGGGCCGATATATTATATCCGTTCCGGATGAGCTGATATCAGATATATTGAGAATACTAGAATCAAAAAATATTTTCTTCCAGAAAATTGGAAAAACATCTGGTACTAAAATTATAATTAATGACTCTGAGGAAATAGAAATAAAATCCTTGAAAAAAATACACGAAGATTGGTTTAACGAATACCTTAAAGGATAACTGAATTATGAGCATGACAAAAGACGAGCTTTTTGAAATCCTAGCCTCTGGTCTTCCAGACGCAGATATAAAAATTGAAGACTTGGCTGGTGATGGAGACCATTACGCAGCAACAATTATTTCTAAAGAATTTATTGGTTTAAATAGAATACAACAGCATAAGTTAGTATATGATGCTTTAGGAGAAAAGATGGGATATACTCTGCATGCTTTATCAATTAAAACAGAACTACCCAAGGATTAAATTAAATGGAAGAAATCACTAAAGAAAAAATATCTGAAGAAATAACATCAAGCAATGTTCATTTATTTATGAAAGGAACACCGTTGTTTCCTCAGTGCGGATTTTCTAGCACTGTAGTGCAAATTTTAACTTATTTAGAAGTTGCTTTTACAAGCACCAATGTCCTTGAGGATGAAAAAATAAGAGAAGGAATAAAAGAGTATTCTAACTGGCCTACAATACCCCAACTTTACATTAAGGGTGAGTTAATGGGCGGATGTGACATCATTAAGGAAATGTTTGAATCTGGAGAACTTAAAAAAATCTTTAAAGAAGAAGATCTAATTTCAAATTAACTAATTTCTAGAGTAAAACTCAACAACAAGATTAGGTTCCATCTGAACAGGATAAGGAACTTCACCCAAATTTGGAATTTTTGTGATTTTTGCTGTCATTTTCTTGCTATCAACTTCGATATATTCAGGAATATCTCTTTCGGAACTTTCAGTACCTCTAAGCACAATCTCTAAGCCACGGGACTTATCTCTAATTTCAATCACATCTGAAGTTTTAACTCTGTAAGAAGAAATATTAACCCTTCTTCCATTAATTTTGACATGCCCATGATTAATAAACTGTCTGGCTGAAAAAACAGTAGGTACAAATTTAGCTCGGTAAATAATAGCATCCAAACGTCTTTCCAGAAGACCTATTAAATTTTCTGAAGTATCACCTTTTATTCTTTCTGCTTCTTTAAATATCTTCTTGAATTGTTTCTCAGTAATATTACCGTAATAACCCTTAAGCTTTTGCTTTGCTCTCATTTGAAGACCAAAATCTGATAATTTGCCTTTTCTACCTTGACCATGCTGGCCAGGACCATAAGATCTAAGGTTTATAGGGCTTTTAGGTCTACCCCATATATTTTCACCCATACGTCTATCAATTTTATATTTAGCCTGAATTCTTTTAGTCATTAAAACCTCAAATTATTAAACAAATACTTTAACTATTAGTATTGGCGATTAAGTAAAGAAATTGGAGCATTAAGTCAATCTTCTTTATCATGTTTATTTTTATCATTTCCATCTGCAATTTTTTTTATTCTTTTGATTAAATCAATATCCTTAAAATCATTTGGCCACCTTAAAAGCGCAGTGATAATTCCCCTAAGTGTCTTAACTTCTTGGTCTGTTAAGTTAGCTCTATTAAACATGTTTCTTATATTCATCATCATCGTTGGTTTTTTCTCTAATGGTTTAAGAAAGCCAGCTTCGTCTAAAGCTCTTTCAAGATGATTAAAAAAACTTATTAGGTCACCTTTTTTTACAGGATAACTATCTGGGATTGGTAGATCTTTTTTTGAGTAACTTATCGTCAATCTATTAATTTCAGAAACAACCAGAATTACAGCTTGGGCAAGGTTAAGTGATGAAAACATCTTGTTTGTTGGAATTTCAATAATAGCGTCTGTTAAAGAAATTTGATGATTTGTTAATCCAGATTTTTCTCTACCAAAAACTAAGGCAACCTTATCATTATTATTTACCTTCTCTTCGACTTTTGCTGACATTTTTTCAAGTCCAAATACAGGTTTTACCATATCCCTAGGCCTTATGGTCGTAGAAAAAGCATAACTAAAATCTTTTAGAGAATCTTCGAGAGTTTTAAATATAATAGCATTGTTAATTACCTTGTTAGCACCCGCAGCAGCCTTGATAGCATAATCATTAGGCCAATCATCTCTCGGATTAATTAATATGAGATTTTCAAAACCAAAATTTAACATCGCCCTGGCGGTCGTACCAATATTTTCACCTAACTGAGGCTCAACAAGGATAATTGATATTTTATTTTTAAGTATTTCTTGATTCATTGTGTTATATTTCGTTAAATTTATTAATAATATTATTTTTTAACAAGAATTGAATTTATTAATGTTGAAAAAATAAACCTATATGTTATTCAGTACCATTAATTTATAATTAATCTTTTAGGAATATAAATGTCGAAAATAAAAGTAGAAAATCCTGTTGTTGATCTTGACGGCGATGAAATGACTAGGATTATATGGAAATTAATTAAAGAAAAGCTAATTCTTCCATATCTTGATATTAATATTCAATACTATGACCTTGGCATAGAAAGCCGGGATGATACAGATGACCAAATAACTATTGATTCCGCAGAAGCTATAAAAAAATGCGGCGTTGGAATTAAATGCGCAACAATTACCCCTGATGAAGAAAGAGTTGAGGAATTTAATTTAAAGAAAATGTGGAAGTCCCCTAATGGGACCATAAGAAATATTCTTGATGGTACTGTTTTTAGGGAACCAATTCTTTGTCAAAATATACCTAGACTTGTCCCAGGTTGGACACAACCAATAGTCGTCGGGAGACATGCCTTTGGAGATCAATACAGAGCAACAGATTTTATCGTTCCAGGTAAAGGAAGGCTTAGTATGAAATGGGAATCTGAAGATGGAAGTAATGTTATAGAAAGGGATGTTTATGATTTCCCTGGAGGTGGTGTTGCACTTGGGATGTATAATTTAGACGATTCAATAAAGAATTTTGCTAGGGCTTGCATGAATTATGGCTTAAACAGAAATTGGCCAGTTTATTTATCAACAAAGAATACAATTCTTAAGGCTTATGATGGTCGCTTTAAAGATCTCTTTCAGCAAGTTTTTGAAGAAGAGTACAAAGAAAAGTTTGATGAAAATAACATAACCTACGAACATAGACTAATTGATGATATGGTAGCTTGCGCAATGAAGTGGTCTGGAGCATTTGTTTGGGCAACCAAAAACTATGATGGTGATGTTCAGTCAGACACTGTTGCTCAAGGGTTTGGATCTCTTGGCCTCATGACTAGTGTATTAATGACGCCAGATGGTAATACAGTCGAAGCTGAGGCAGCTCACGGAACAGTTACACGTCACTATAGAATTCATCAACAAGGCAAAGAAACCTCAACAAACTCTATTGCATCAATTTTTGCTTGGACAAGGGGATTGCTTCATAGAGCTAAATTAGATGATAATGATAAACTAAGAGAATTTGCTCTGACTTTAGAAGAAGTATGTATTAGTACTGTTGAAAAAGGCTCTATGACAAAAGATCTAGCATTGCTAGTAGGGCCTCAACAAAAATGGCTAACAACTGAACAATTTTTAGATAAAGTAGACAGTAACCTTCAAATTAAGATGGAAAATAGTTAATTTTTCTTATTAATGCTTTCAATTAATGCATTAATAGCTTCCTGAGCCTTTTCTGGTTCAGATCCTCCTGACAAAGCCATATCTGGCCTTCCCCCTCCGCCTTTACCAGACATTTTTTCTGATGCAATTCTTACCAATTGAACTGAATCAAAACTTTCAACAAGATCTTCCGTTACACCAACGGCTATAGTTGCTTTTTTTGTATCCTTACTAATTAAGCAAACAATTCCTGAAACTAGATCCTTTTTACAATCGTCTATTAAAGATCTAAGGTTTTTTCCATCAATATCACTAAGAATATCATAAAAGAATTTAAACCCATTAATCTCTATAGTTTTTCCATCTAAAATAGATTTTGAAATTTTTTCAGGCTTGGCCTTATTAGAGTTTTTCTCTTTTTTCTCTTTTAAATTAGATTCTAATTTATCTAATATGGAAATTGATGTTAGGGCTTCAGGACCAGTTGTTGCTTCAATTCTTCTTATACCTGAGGCTACAGAGCTTTGAGATGTTAACTTAAATGAGCCAATTTCATTTAAAGATTTAACATGCGTTCCACCACATAGTTCCGTTGAAAATGAATCTTCGCCCATAGATAAAACCCTGACTTCATCATCATATTTTTCTCCGAAAAGAGCCAACGCCCCTTTCTTAACAGCCTCATCATAAGATAATATTTCAGTACTCACAGGTGAATTTCTTAAGATAATTTGATTAATTGTTAACTCAACATCTTCTAATTCACTTTTACTTAAAGCCTTCGAGTGACTGAAGTCGAATCTAAGTTTTTGAGGAGATACCTGGGAACCTTTTTGAGTTACATGTTCACCTAAAACTCTTCTTAATGTCTCATGAAGAAGATGGGTGGCAGAATGATTGGCCATAATTTTTTTACGATAATCAATATCAATTTGTAAATTTAGTATGTCGTTTACAAAAACTTTTCCTTTAATTAATTTACCTACATGAGCATGTAATCCATTAATTTTCTTTTGAGTGTCGGTTACTCGAAAGTCTACACTATCAGAAAATATTTGACCTCTATCTCCTATTTGACCTCCGCTTTCAGCATAAAAGGGTGTTTGGTTTAACACAATAGTAGCGTCGTCACCTTCAATAATCTTATCAGAAACTTTTCCATCAACAATAATTGCGTTAACCTCGCCCATCGACTGATCTTTTAAATAGCCAAGAAATTCAGTTGGCTTAGATAGCTCAGAAATATCAAACCAAATTTCTTCAGTTTTTTCTTGACCAGACCCCAACCATGACTTTCTGGCATCATCTTTTTGCTTTTTCATTGCGTCATCAAATGATTTTTTATTCAATTTAAGCTTCTTATCTCTTAATAAATCCTCAGTTAGATCTAATGGAAATCCAAAAGTGTCATATAGCTTAAAAGCTGACAAACCATCAAAAGTATCGCCAGGGACTAAGGATTTTGATTCTTCGTCTAGCATCTTAATACCTCTTGATAGAGTTGAAAGAAAACGCTCCTCTTCGTTAAAAAGTGTTAACTTTATTAATTCTTTTGCTCGATTTAACTCAGGATAAGAATCCCCCATTAAGGCAACAACTAAATGAGAAAGCTTAAACAAAACAGGTTCTTTTATTCCTAATAAATAATTGTGCCTCATAGCCCTTCTCATTATTCTTCTCAAGACGTAACCCCTTCCATCATTCGAGGGAAGGATACCATCCGCTATAAGAAAGGATATAGACCTTAAGTGATCAGCAATTACTCGAAAATTAGAGATATTATCAGTGGTTTTTTTGATCTTTAATTCATTCTCAATACCAATTATTAGGGAAACAAAAAGATCTGTTTCAAAGCTATTAATTTTACCTTGTAACACTGTTGATATTCTCTCCAAGCCCATACCAGTGTCAATCGAGGGCTTAGGAAGGTCAATTCTTTCAGAATTAGATTTTTTTAGAAATTGCATAAAAACAAGATTCCAAATTTCTACAAATCTATCTCCATCCTCGTCGTTTGTTCCAGGTGGACCTCCAAAAACATTTTCACCATGATCAAAGAATATTTCTGAACACGGCCCACATGGACCCTCCTCGCCCATAGACCAAAAATTATCATCTGTTGAAATTTTTATGATCTTACTATCGGAAAACCCTGAAACTTTTTTCCATAATTCACCTGCTTCTTCATCTTCCTTAAAGATAGTAATTAATAATCTATCCTTAGGAATATCAAATTCATTGACTAAAAGATCCCAAGCTAATTTTATCGCCTCTTCTTTAAAATAATCACCGAAAGAAAAATTACCCAGCATTTCAAAAAAAGTTAAATGTCTTGCTGTATGCCCCACATTATCCAAATCATTGTGTTTACCGCCTGCTCTTACACATCTTTGAGAGCTAGTAACCCTTTTATTTTCAGGGGATTCGTTTCCGGTAAAATAATTTTTAAACGGTACCATACCAGCATTAACAAACATAAGAGTCGGATCATTATGAGGTATTAAAGGGCTAGATGTTGTTACCTGATGGTTATTTTTTTCAAAAAAATCTAAAAAATTTGATCTTATTTCATTTAATTCGTTCATATTGTGCCAAGATAATAGTAAAGTTATTTCTTAGCACAATAATTAGACGATTTGTTGCTTCTTGCAATAATTTACTGTGTTAAAGCAATATCTCCTTCTGATGGAGCCGCATCTTCTTTCTTAGGTTTTGCAATTGATTTACTTTTAATTAACGCTTGATCTATCTTTAATCCTGCGCTTTGTCTAACAGCAATCTCTATTGCGTCTGATATATCAGGATTTTCTTCTAAAAACGTTTTTACATTTTCTCTTCCCTGACCCATACGCTCACCTTCATAAGAGTACCAAGTTCCAGACTTCTCAACGATACCAGCCTCTACACCAATATCAATAATCTCACCTTTTTTCGAAATACCTTTTCCGTAAAGTATATCAAATTCAACAGTCTTAAATGGTGGAGCTACTTTATTTTTAACGACCTTAACTCTCGTTTGATTACCAACAATTTCTTCTCGATCTTTAAGGGCTCCAATACGACGGATATCAAGTCTTACAGTTGAGTAAAACTTTAAGGCATTTCCACCTGTTGTAGTCTCAGGACTGCCAAACATAACGCCTATCTTCATTCTAATTTGATTTATAAAAATTATCATGCAGTTAGTTTTCGAAATAGAACCTGTTAACTTTCTTAAAGCCTGACTCATTAGTCTAGCCTGTAGCCCGGGCAAACTATCACCCATCTCCCCATCTAACTCAGCTTTTGGAGTTAGGGCAGCAACCGAATCAATAACAATAACATCAACTGCCGCAGACCTGATCAAAGTGTCAGCAATTTCAAGGGCTTGCTCACCGTGATCTGGTTGGGAAATTAACAAATCTTCAATTTTTACACCAAGATTACGAGCATATATTGGGTCAAGAGCATGCTCAGCGTCTATAAATCCGCAAGTACCACCTGCTTTTTGAGCTTCAGCTATTGCATGGAGCGCGAGAGTTGTTTTACCTGAACTCTCTGGGCCATAAATTTCAATAACCCTTCCTTTGGGAAAACCACCTATACCTAATGCTATATCAAGACCCAATGATCCAGACGATACACCTTCTATTTCAGCGATTGCTTTATCGCCTCCTAGTTTCATTATTGACCCCTTACCAAACTGCTTTTCAATTTGCCCAAGGGCTGCTTCTAATGACTTTGTTTTATCTATACCTGCAACGTCTTGTTTAGATACGGCCTTAAGTGATTCTTTCATTTTTGTACTCCAATTTTAGAAGGTTAATATAATAACTTTGTACTACTTTTGTTCTTATTTTGCAATAAAAATTAAGTAGCTGATAATATTGGATAAATTAAGTTGTTTTGTTGATTTGATCTAATATTTAATGATCATTTATATAATTACCGAATCGTTTCGACTAATACTAATCTTCTCGATAAACCTTTTCTTTTCTCTCGTGGCGCTCCTGAGAGTCTATCGAAAG
>Ga0115001_10000137_pt1 | contig 47348 bp, 47 predicted proteins | sample ArcticOcean_MG_C_12_FD_89869 | JGI IMG/M metagenome (GOLD analysis project Ga0115001, IMG submission 89869) | Marine microbial communities from western Arctic Ocean - ArcticOcean_MG_CB8_130 | ecosystem: Environmental > Aquatic > Marine > Oceanic | place: Arctic Ocean: Canada Basin | collected... | reverse complement strand
TATCTTACGATAGTTCGTTCCCGTCAGGGTGTATACCAGGTATTAATTGTCAACAATCCACCAACTATGACCCAGCAGCTCAAGAACAATCAACAGCACCAACTACTTGTACGTACCCAGTAAATGGTGTTAACGGATACGTATGTCAACTTAATTCAAATACTTCACTTAATGAGTGTGTGGATATGTATGCAGCTGGAGTTCAAACAGCGACCTACCCATGTACAGACGCACCTTCGTGTGTTATAGCTTTACAAAGTTGTCAATCTGTTTGTACTAACTTAGTCTTAGATGACTGTTCAGTTTTTTTTAATGATAGAGAAGGTAGAGTTTATTCGTACGACCCAACAAACCCAGATACGATGACTTTCCTATTCCAAGAAGAACAATTTAACGAAGAGGTTTTGGGTTATGGTACCGGTTCTTATGATATAGCAAACACAGAAAATAAATTATGGTTGTATAGTTGTCATGTTGTTGATGCTACAGGAAGTTTACTATATTCCACTGATGGTACTACACCGTTAGGTATTATAAAAGAATATGATATAGATTTTACCGGACCAACATTTACAGTTGGGGGTATAGCTATCGGACTAACACCACTAAACCCACCAGCAACAGTTATAGATATATCCACAATTTGTCAAACAGAAGGTTATGACCCTGGATTAGCTGGTGGTGGTACAACACCAAACGGATTTATGACTTTAGGTGCGGGTATGGCAGCTAAAAATGATACTGAGATTGTATTTGCTGGTGAAAAGATTCTAAATTTAGACGTAACCAACCCAGTTAGTCCAGTAGTTACAGAAATGTTTTCTTTACCTAGTCCATCCTACCCATCTATAGATGGTGTTAGTGGTGCACAAGGAAGGTGTACTGGTGATATTTTAATAGACCCGATAACAAATAATTTAATAGTAAATTATTCTGACGAATTACTAAGTGGACCAAATGGAGGTTGGAATGGTAAGATAGGTAAATTCTCCAATGGTGGTGGGGGAGCACCAATGGGTTACTACAGTGGTGCGATAACTAATTGGACGGAAACGACAGTACAATCATACCCACTACACCCATATTTATTCGGTACTTTTAGATACTACGCTAACGGTAATTGGTACGCTGTAGAATTTGTACCCGGCACAGGACAGGCAAACGTATATGTTTTTAGTGATGTAAACACCTTAGCTATAGATTTTTCATCACCAATAAACACTGTGGGTCTGTTAGAAACGATTGATTATACACCATACCCATCGATAGGTGACCCAAACCCAGTATATGGAGCTTCTCAGAGACCTGGATGTTTTACAATAACAAACGATGATGGTTGTACAGACCCATTAGCTTTAAATTACGACCCAAACGCGACAGCAGATGATGGGTCGTGTATTTACCCTGTAGAAAGGATAAAAAATTGTCTACCAAGACTAACCAAAGAAGAGTTTTTGATGAATGTTTCACAAAAACCAGAAACTCGCTCCGATGTATTTATTGAGAGAGGAAAAGTTTCCGTTTTCGAGAGACCTCAGAGACTATCACAAATATCCACAATAGGTGAATTAGAAATTCATGGTTACGGATATTATAATATTATAACACAAGACTAAAGAATATGGCATTAGGAAATTATGGAATCAAAAGACCGGCAGATGTTTCACCAGAAGATGTGGAAATCATTTACCACTACCAACCGAATAGAGATATTACGACTAATTTTACGTTAGGTAAATTATCTTCCTCACAAGTATTAAGACCTTATTTACACAACAACAATACAGCGATTAATGGTAATAATAACGCGGGTACCGAAATATTAGGTGGTTTATATAACCTAACATTACCATCTACGGTTTTCAGTTCTAAAGGCATCTACACTGTGTATATTAGGCCAGTTGAAATCAGAACTAAAATATTAGATTGTGGTATATTAGCAGCACTACCAAATGTCAAAGGGATTGTTATTGACATCAACCAAGTTCCGGTAGCTTACAGAAATAGATTTACCAATAATGGTTTGGTTGGGTATAGGGTTGAGTACTTAAACAAACCACAGTCAGCTGGTGGTTCTGGTACAAAAATACCTAACTTCTTTAGGGTAGTAACATCAAGTTTCTATTGTGAAAGAGTACCTAACGACCAATCAAGCCCAAATAAAGTTTCACCAAGATATGTTTATACGGACTCACCTACAGGTCTTATATTTTGTACTGTATCACCTAGTAGTGCACCGACAAACCAACCAAACGCTATACCCTTTATTGGTAGTGCTAACCAAGATATTATAGTTACAAATACATACTTTAACCCTGTAGTGTTAGATATTGAAATGGTAGACCACGATTTTGAAACTTTAGCGATTGGACTTTACGGTAATCAGACTAAATCTATTGATGATGGTGTGTATACATTGTACGATTTATCCGGACAAAATAATATTTATAAACAATATAATTTATTTGAAATAAGAGATAATTTTGATGAAAGTTTATTTGAGGTTAGACAAGATAGGGGTAACCAGATAGATTTCACTAAACAATTTAGTACAATTATTAACCCATAATGGCAAAAAAATTCTATTACCCACCATCACCAGGAAATGGTTCAGGGACATTTAGTGATAACTTAGTAGGTTTACAATTTACTCAAGGGTCACCACAAATGACTCTGGGTAATTTTTCTATTACCGATAGTTCTCGTGAAAAAAATAATAGGGATTTTAGTTTTGGTGGGTTTTCTGGCCCTATAACATTAGAACAATTAAGTGGTGGTGATATTGAACTAACACAAGTAAATTTAAATAATAGTTTATTAGTAACATTTAACTATGATGATAGTGATGTTAGTAAATTTGTTTTGTATGGTTCGTTAAAAGAGAGGTTGAGGGTGTCTGTACAACAAATTGTTAATTTCTTTCCAGCTGCGTTATATTGTAGTGGGGTAGAAGAAATTTTTAACACTACAGGGAATACCGTAGAAAACATAATGTACGATTCAGTATACGACAGAACAACACTAACAATATCAAAACATAAAATATCCAACCCATTTAACCTAGAAATTAGTACTGACGGTAATATATTACTAGATAATTCACTACAAATGGATTATGTGATAGACGACCCAACACATAACACACTTACAACACAATCTATACAAGCACAAACCGGTAAAATATCTAAATTAAGAAATTTTACTTTAGAACACAATAAATATGTTTTTAGTTTTAGTGGTAGTGGTGGTACTGAATATCCGATAGTTGATTATATAGCGGTGGACGATAACACCACAAATTTAAGTGTTGTGGTTTCAGGTAACCCATTCAATACAACAGCTACAACATCCACCAAAACCTTCTACCTAAAACCTAATAAATTTGAAGTACAGACACAATTTAATACATTCGGAACAGTAGAACGGTTCCTATTAAACCAAACAAGTGTCCCACAATATAAGGCAGAAATACAATTACCTAAATTATCGGAAAATGGGCAAAATTATGTAATAAAAGAAACTTTAATTTGGGAAAAACAAGATTTGTGGAATATAGATGTTAAAACACAAAAATACACCGACTACCTAAAAAAATTAGTTGAGATTGGGGAAGAACTAGATGGGTATAAAACCAACCTTATTTCTAGATTCCTAACCACTGGAGCTTTAAAAGATTTTGATAGTGGTGACAGGAAAGTAGAAAAAACATTACAGATATACGGTAGAAGTTTTGATGATGTAAAGAGGTTTATAGATGGTATAGCGTACATGAATAATGTGACCTACGATGGTAAAAATAACGTACCAAACCAGTTACTAAAGAATCTTGCTAAAATGTTGGGTTGGGAAACACCGTCCCCAACAACCAAAGAAAAATTCTTAGATACGGTATTAGATAGGTATGAACCCCAATACTCTGGTGAGTCTATAGGTGTGACACCAGCTGAATTAGATGTGGATATTTACAGAAGAATACTAATGAATACCGCCCATCTTTTTAAATCTAAGGGTACTAGGAAAGCTATAGAATTTTTATTCAGGTTTATAGGAGCTCCAGAAGCTTTAATAGAATTTAATGAGTACGTTGTGCTAGCTGACCGTAGAATTAAAATGGGTAGTCAAGGAAGGTTTGGTGGTGAAGGTAAGGTGTGTGAAAGGCTTACGTTTATGTGGCAAGAACTTTCATGTTCTGACGAAGGGGTAAGTACTTTAGTTAATACAACCTCTAATATGCGTGATGAACCTAGTTGTGCTGAACTAAAAGAGTATATGATAGAGAAGGGGTGTTTTGTTGATGGTAAAAATGGTTTTATTACAGAATTTGAAAAGATATCTGGTGGGGTTGTAACTCAGTCCCAATACGTATATGACCCAACAACACAAAATACGGTAATTAGTTCTTTTACACAAACACATGGGTTTAAACGTGAAGATTATCCGATAGATAGTGACGGTTATCCAACACAACCTAGAGAAACCAGTAATTATTATTTCCAGAGAGGTGCGGGATGGTTTGAACAAACAGATAAACATCATGGTGATACTATACTAGATTTAGAAAATTCTACATTTTCTGGGTGTTCACCTACAATAATAACAAAACTAAACCAATTTAGTTGGGGTGGGTTTTTCGGTAACCTACCACTAAATGTATCATCTAACGAACCCGGAGCTCCATACTTGGAAAGATTTAGAAAGTTTCCATATATGAATATGGGGTTTGGGTTAACACCAATAGTGGATGATAAAAAATCTTGGGTGGCAATAGACGAGAATAATAAAAATAGAAACTATAGTTTTGAAACTTTAAGGGGTTCGTCTTATTTTGTGGATAATGAAAAATTAGTAATTAATGTTAAAAATGTTGATATATTTTTAAATATAGGACAAGCTCTTGTATATGATTTTTGGCAACAATCTGTATTGAGTGGGTGTACGTTTAATGGAACCCCATTACCACCACCCTACCCACAAAAAGGTGGGGTTGACGATACGGTTACATTACTTAATGGCAAAAACTACTCTTTTAAGAATTTTACAAAGGTATTTTGGAGAACATTTATAAATGTAAAAAACAGACAAACTATTGATGATGGTAAGACTGGTGGGTACCCACTACTACAAAAACTATATATAGATTATTTATCACAAACTTGTGGTGACAACAACCAGTACACATACCAAAAAATGTTAGATTACGCACAAGATTTAGGTACGTACTGGATTAGGATAATAGAACAATTAGTACCAGCTACAACCTTATGGCAAGGTGGTTTAAAAACGGAAAACTCACTTTTTCACAGAGATAAGTTTACATACAAACACTACCCATACTACCCGTTAAGTGGTTTTACACCTATCCCACCCACTGGTGGTGGTTGTGTTTATGGGTGTACATCTCCTACAGCATTAAACTTTAGTCCATTAGCTACTTGTGATGATGGTTCTTGTGACTGGCCTGATGGTATTATAGCTGTTGTTAACCCAGCTAGTGGTATTTCTACTACCTGCGGGTGTATCAACACAGGTAGTATTCAAAATATAATTGATGGTACTAACGAAAATGGAGAAACAATAATAGTACCAACCAAAACATGTCCATGCTGTACATTACCTGAAAATAGTATAGTTTTAGAAATGAGGACTGATAATGTAAGTTGTAAATCAACATGGCCTTCATTTGATGACTACCAAAAACCCAGTTCCACCAACAATGTGGGGGTTAATAATAGTATTAATCTAACCACATCTAAATTCACCAGTAATAATCCAGCAATTAATGGGGGGTATAACGTAATTAGTGTGATGAATAATAGTGTTATGTTTCGGGTAAAAAAAGGGTTAGCGTTAAGTAAAAATATTGAAGAACCGTGGGGGTTTAAATATAGATTAGAAAAAAAACAAAGGGGTTAATATGGAAGTTATTGAAAATAAAATAAAAAATAAAAAAAGTGTTAACTTAACTAAACAACTGGACATTAGAGAGTTGGTGGATTCTTTACAGGTAAAAGTGTACGCTACTGGGAAATATATAGGTAGGAACTTTAATAAGACATTATTCATAACTATGGATTATGATGTTAGTAGACCAGTTAATATGTATATGACCTATAAAGGCAAACATTTAATAGAAGCCTTTTTATATTTAAAATCTTCAGATTTTAGTAAAGGTGAAATTAAGTTAAGTAAACAAAGTTTTGAGTCAGATGTTATTATTAAACTAAACGTGGAAAATAATAGAACAGTATCACTAACTCAAGTAGGTAGTAAAAATAATAAATCTTTATTAACAACAAGAGAAATCTTTTCAGTGGGGAAAAATAGTGCCCTTAATAGGTTCAGTAGGGTTTTGGATAAAAAAGGTCATGCTTTAGAGATGGTAATACCAAACGTAAAAACCATACTATACGACAAACCAGAACAATCTGTGGGTATAAGTGGGCGTAGAAAGGATTCAATTTCCCTCGATGTTGCTCCTAGTTCGGAACCAACAAAACTAATTAATTTAGGTTTTGATGTTGATATAAAGGCTTTTAGTTTAACCGGACCATTAACCAGCCTATTTTTTAAATTAACACCACCAAACATCGATAACAAAAAATTTAAAAAATACAAAAGAGGTAAAACAGGGACTGTAGATAGTATAATCCAAGTAAGTCCCAGAAAGATAAAGACTTTAAAAAACGCCCCAACCAGTTATATACAGTTAGGTGGTAAAGAATTGGAGTTGGGTGAGGTGAAATTTAATTATGATGACTACTTTAAAAAAATAAACCAAAACTACAAAGATTTTTATTTAGAAAATTCCGAAATTTTTATCGTTAAAAACGATGAAAGTTATAAGTTAAATATGGGTAATTTCTTAAAAGATAGTGTTAATGAATTACCCTTTAACGTTTCTAGAAATGTTGAGAGTAATGTTATTAGTAGTTCTTCACCATATTTTGAAAGTGGTAGGGAATTGTACCCCCTTAGCTGGGCTTCGGAACTAAGAAATAATCAATTCTTTAGTGAAATGGGTAGGTGTACCGATATAAATTTTTATTCCACAGAACATTTATATAATTTTGAACAAACACTTAAAGAAAATCAAATAGCTAACCTAGAAGAATTTATTACTACGGATTTAGACGGTAAGATTGTTACAGAACCTAGATATTATAATGATGTAAACCAATGGTTAGGTAGGTCGAACAGTGATTACTTTAACGATTTAAACATAGAGTACACAACTAAAGGTAAATTTAAAAACGTAACTCTATGTCCAACTAAAAGAACAAAGATAAATAATTATGTTGATACTTTTAAATATAAGGATACTAAGTGTTTATGTAGTTATACTGACGACTCTTCAGAAAAGTTTCACCAAGAGACTGTAGAGTCCGGAGGTAAACCATGTAATGAAGTGTGTTTAGCACATAAAAAATTGTTAAATTTTGGTAAGTGTTGGACGTGTGAACCAAACTACTATTCACCCATTAAAAATTTACAATATGATTTTTTTGGTACAACATATTCATCTTTTAGGGAGTCGTTTAGTGATGGTACAAATTATACCGAATACACAAGTGGTGGGATATTAGGTGATAATGTTTATGATATTTATTTTTCTGGTTCCGGGTTTACAGCGACAACAGATACGAGTACTGGTATATCAATACCAATAACAAACATAAAAAGATTAGAACATAAACCTTTTGTTGGTGTTAATTCACCTTCTTGGGCACCTTACTATTCTTGGCAATCTTTATCAGGTGAAAGTGGTAGTATTTCTGGTTCCGGTTCTGTTATAATACAATCAGCGGATTCTAAAAATTACCTAATGTATAAGTGTCTAGTTAGTGGACAGTATAGAACCCAATACAACGGACATCTTAATGTTAAATATAAAGATAATAAATGGTGTGAGTACATAACTCAAAACTATTCTTCAGGAAAAACATCTTCGTTAGGGTACCCAAATACCGAATATGAAATAAAAAGATTGATAAACACATCAATCATACAACGAGGTCAAGGTGAGGGTGATGTCGTTAAACTAGATACTAAGGGTGTTTATTTTCCCGGTAAAGATGGTGTAAATTATGGTTCAGGTGTGGAAAATTTCTTTTTTGATGTGTTTATTGAAAAAACGGACAACAGTGGTAACACATCTAACATTGTAGGTACCTCTATTGGATTAAGTAAGTTACAAAACCCATCCAGTAACACCTACCTAGGGTTAAAAACCAACACAGTACAAAATAGTATGAGTGGGTACAACCAATGTTATTCCTCAGCTACCACAGCAAATACTATTTTCAACAGCAGTATACCAATAACCTTAGATAGTGGGTTAATTAATTTAGTAAAAGGTGATACTATAATATTAAAATACAATACCGAATTTAAAGTGTCCTCAAAAGTAAGTGGGGGTATAGCCAACTTAGAGCTGAATTTGGGTAATAAACTAAACTCTTCGGGTGATACAGTATCTTCACCATTTTACCGAATAACCAAATACAACCCAAATTCGGGAAGTACAGATAATTTAGTAAAAAGATTATTCTTAAACCCACAAAAAATATCCACACCACAAAAATACCTAAATAAAAACGGAGAAACCATTGAAAAAAGTACCACGGGTACGTTGTATGTTATAGACGATAAAACAAAACCAATAACACCACCGAAAGTTGATAACCAAACATTTAATAATTTAAATTTTGTAGATAACGAAGAAAAGGATACCAAACTACTATTAAATATAATAACCAATAAACCAACAAATAATTGGTCGACACAACTAGAAAATAATTCGTTAACTGATTATTACATACCGAACAATATAGGACTACTACAAATGAAGTCGGAGGTCTTGGTTTTTAACTTACCAAGGTATGACCAACAAATGTCGATAAATTGTAATTATAAATTTCCACAAATTAGTCATAGTTACGTCATAAAAAACACAATATCTAATGTGGTTGGTCAAAAAATGGACCACTTTATAGTTATCACACCAAAGGAAAAATTATACGTACCTTGCCTAACACCAACCAAAGACGATAAAGTAGAATTGATACAAACTGAAATAAAACTTAAAGAACAAATAGATAATGTTGATGACGTGATATTAATAGATAATCGACCCATAATATTAAAACCGTCTAGGAGTGAGCCACTAACACAATTTAAATCTGATGAAGGGTTTGTTTGTAAATTTTATTGCGTGTGTAAAGATAAAAAATCAAACATACCTATAGACTCATTTTATGGTACCACACAAATAATCACCGACACAGATATTGAGGGGTGTGATGAGTGTGTGGATAAATCTGAAGAGTATTGTGTTGGGGTCAACCAAACATGTGAACCAAGAGTATTTAATAATTCCTGTCAAGATTCAAAAAATAATCTTTACACTTATGGTGGCGAGTATTTACTTCCTAATAGTGGTGACTATGTTGGCTTTTATCATATACATGATGGTGTGTATATGGTTGGGGCGGTACACACCGTAAAACCACATACCATATTAATACCGGTGGGTGGTGATGATATAAATTATGTTGGGGGTTTTACTGTTGATAACATAGGTACGACCACTTCCGTAACGAATACAACAATAAACTATAATACTAACACCGGAGGTGGTGGGTACTAAAATATATAAATAATGGCTTTTATTAATCAATATAACGTAACACCAACAGTATCGGGACAATCAACGGGTATTATAGATGTTATAAATGTTAGTGGTGGTACCGCACCATATTCAGTTAGTTGGTCTGGTGCGACAAGTGACGGATATTACACATCAGCACAATGGGATAATTTTAATCTATATGAAGGGGTTTATGTAGCTAAAATAACCGACGCAGCCTCAGTAGTGTCAAATAATGCAGCTACAATTTATTTATCTGGGTACACATTACCAACATTTTCAGCTGGAGTAACATCATATTCCTGTGTCTCAAACCCAAATAAATATTGTGAAATAGCTGTATATTCAGGTGGTACGTCAAGTTTAACCAACCAATCAGCTTCAACACTTAACTATTCACTCTACAAAGATGGTGAATTGGTAAGTTCTTTGGATGTTGGTAGTGGGGAAACATCCACCACAAAATACTTCAAAAAGTTAACAAATGGGGAGTATATGTTAACCATAGGTAGGAGTGAAAGTCTTAGTAGAAATTTTTTAATTAATGATAGTGTTTGCACAGCCTCTAGTATAAATTTAAGTGCTGGTACAACCCCTAATATAGCACTTTCCTTATCAGCGTTTACTTCTGGTTGGACAAAAAATTCACATTTCGCTGCTGGAGACTATTATGTTGGAACGACACCAACACCACACACAACTGGTTTACATAATTGGGGGCATGTGTTAGATTCATCAGGGCATTGGTTTTTTACTGGTGACTCTAGTACTGGTATACTTAATTACCCAGACGTAAACCCAAATACAGCAAGAACTACAGACACAACTAGATATTGGTATTTAGGTGTTAGTGGGTCTAGTGACTGTCAAGAAGGTTGGAATTGTGGTCCAATAGGGCCTAATACTGACCCTGTTGTAGCACTTACAGCTTATGATTTATCTGGTGGGACCATTAATACCTCCGCTTATAGAGGTACGTATTATTATCACAAATACCTTAATAAGTTTTTTGTGTGGGATTCAACAACAGGAATTACTAATTCCGACTACGCTTGGGTCACATATAACCCCACAGCTGACAGGGGTAGTAAAGGAGACCCAGTGTCCTCAGAGATTATAACTCAAAAAGATACGACATTCCAACACAAAATGATTGGAGGGGATGATACATTCTACATTATAGATACCACCAATGCAGTTAGGAATTTCGATTCTTATTTTAGGGGTATACAAAATAATTACCTATCAACAAGAGTGGACAATGTTCTTGGTTTAAGTTCCGGTGACCCACAAACCGCAAGTTATATAACACCATGTAGTTATGTTAACTATACACACGACATCTACTTATACCCTAGTGGTAACACCGCCAATACAGCGTCCATAGTTTTACACTATTTTAGGGATGAAGATGGAACTTGGGGTCAAAGTGGTGCGACACACTATCTAACCCTAGACTTTAATAGTCAGAGTGGAGCTACAGTAAGTATAAATAAGGGTCAAAGCTCTAGAGCTTTCCAAAGAGATGCGTATGGTGAAGAAAGGGTTAGTGGTAACCCAGAAGGGTCAAACGATGAAGAAATACGAGAAATAGTTAATAAATCGATACTAATAGCTAATGCAGAGTTTGAAAGACAATACCCAGATTTAGCCCGTTCTTCTGTTGGTGGGGGGAAAGAAGTAGAGGTTGCTGAGTTGAAAGACCTGGTTATGATACGAGAAGTTGATGATTTAAAAAAAGTAACATTATCACCATACGAATCGTTTAGGGAATGGCGACGCATATATGATGATATTTTACGACAAGGACTACAGGAATATGAGGATAGGACAGGTAATGATGAGTTTATTACCACAACCTATAAAGAGTTTAATACAACAATACTATCTAACGGACCTAGGGTAAGTGGTAGACATTGTAGCCCTTATAATCTAGAGGATTTAAGTACACAAGGAATAATAAAAGTTAGGGTTAGTAGAACTGGTTCTATGGGTCAACAATTTAAAATACAAATGACCGAAACTATGGGGTTACGTTCTGTATTTTCTAATAGTACTAAGGTTTTAGGGGATGAAAACTTATTTAACCCATTATATGAGATTAATTTTGATATAAATAATATAACAACTTGGTCAGGGTCCACAACTAGTGCTCCAGAATGGGTAACCACAACATCCGACCTACAGAGATTTTTAGGTGGTGGTAGAATTGGGTACTTAGTTGAAAAGTATAATGGTATTGTGTATGGTCTTGGGTTCACTGGTATATCGGCAAATTATTCAGTAACTAAAGATAGTGCACAATTAATATCAGATTCATCCGCGGTAACACTAACACAGGGTGTGGTGTATACAACATCGGATGATAGAAAATATAAAACAATATTGGAACTAGAAGGGAATAATAACATTAAGCAATCCAAAACATGTGACTACTACCCAACATGTGCTAGTAATTTAACAATACCACGAATAAGACCTTCAGCTTCGGCTACAATACAATCTTTTATAGAACCAAAAGTGGTTTTAGAAGGGGTTAATAGAATATCAACAAACATAGAAGACATAACAATAATAAATTTATCTGGGTATGGTGGTAATACACCTATAATTACAGCAAACACTTCCGGTAACACATCTGATTTATTATTAGGGAAATCCTATTTAAGATTAGAGATTTACCCATATGAATACCAAAAAAATAAATTTGGGATTAAGCCACTATATAGTTATTTGTTTAATACCATGAATGAAGTTTCTTCCCCACAATTAAGAAAGAAGGGTGTAGCACAAAGTGCGACCACAATAATCTCATTATCGGGACTCCCAACAGCTAACACAACAGAGTATATCCTGAAACCGTCATTTATATTTAAAGATAAATCAACTAAAAGTCCGACTTGGATTGATAATTCTGATACTGTTGGTGGTACTACATTTGATAGTGGTAAAGATTATTATATGGTTTTGGTAGAACCACCAACCAAACCTATATTACGTAATAATAATATAAGTTTTTCAAACAATAATAGTGCTGTTAGACTAGCCAATAAAAGTCAAACTGTGTCTGGGGTGCCAGACTTTAGTGGTTCACAAAGTGCATTTACCTACTCCGCACTAACTTTACCATTTACACCCATAAGTAATATTCAAGTTATTGTTAATGGATTAACTATGAAATTAAGTAATAGCTCAGTTAACACATACTCAAATAACTTAGACGCTTTTAGTAGTGGTGACTACTATATAAATGAAAATATAATAGTGTTTGGACCTAGGACTGTACAGAATAACGATACCGTACAAGTGATATACCCAACAAAAGCAAATAGAAGTTTTTATAATCAGTCTTTAGTTGTTGGTACACCAGGAACCACAAACACTAACGAAATATACCAAGACTCAGCTAACTACTTTATAAATTTACAATATGAAGTGTTAGGTGGGGTTTCTTTAATATTAAATGGGTTAATTTTGGTGGAAAATGTGGATTATAAAAGGGTAGCACCATCCAGAATACAATTTTTAACTTACACAAAAGATGGTGCTATGGATTTTGTCGGGTCTGACGTTATTAATATGTACTATTTAACACAATATGATGTCTTAGGTGTGTCCAGTGTTAAAAACCCACAAGTAACTGTTAATGTGGTTAAAAAATTAAACACAAAAGAAGAACTTAAGTTTGTGGTGTATAATGGTGGTGGTGATGTGGTTCAAGAAGAAATAAAAACATTTACGGTTAAAGAATATGGTAGTATAGAATATAAATTTATAATATCAGTACCAAAACCGGGAACATACAAATACCTAGTACAAAACATAAGAACTTACCCGTTATATGCTGGTAATGAGATAACCACAGAACAAGAAACAAGATATATTGAATTTAGTATAGATAACCAAACATTCTATTCACCATATAAGCCTATAAGGGGTGGTGGTAAGGGTACTGGTTTCGGTAGTTACTAAAAAATATAAAATAATATTTATAATAAAAGAAAAAAGATATGAGTTATATATTAAAAGACACAACACAGGGTGTAATCTCCGTAAAACTTACGGATGCCGGTAGGAAAAAACTATCACAAGGAAAACTAAACATAGAACTATTCCAATTAGGGGACAGTGAGTATTGTTACGGTTGTTATAGTACATTACCTGGTAAATCTAGTGGTATTAACATTATACAATCTAAATATAACGCACAAAATTTAAATCCCATACCCGAAAAAAATAAATCACATGTGAAGTACCCAATACCAATGGCCCAAACGTCCACAGACCAAACTTTTGGGGCGGCACAAGCGGCACACACATACCAAGATATATTTAATAGAGCTTCGCAAAGAGGTTTCTATAGTGGGAATACTGGTACGACTTGTGGTTTTTCAGCCTTTACAAGTTCTGCGTACACACTAAACGCTAATTTCTTTTATGCTGTTTCTGCTATGACAGGGGGTAGCCAAATAGAATTGTTGTCAGCTAACACATTCCAGAACCAGGCTTTTTAAGGTGGTCCCGGTAGTATCCCAGGATACACACCAATAATTGGCGATGTTTTAGGTATTACGTACCACTTTAATAGTGGTTCCACAGGTACTACGGATTGTTTTAATGTTCCATGTACAGCATCCTCAGCCATGTTATTCTATCAAATAATAGGGGGAAACCAAGTATCTGGTAGGACCGGTAGTAGTTGGTCTGGTTCAACAGTAAAACCATTATATTATAGTGTGGACCGAGCATTACCCAATTTCGGTAATTTTTCAGGTGATAGTATTATTAATATAAAAAATTATACAGGAGCCACAAATTCTAGGGTGGGTGCTTGTGTTAAAGTATTTCCTAGTGTTACTGGTGGAACATACTCAGCAGCATCAACCAACCCAATGTTAACTTGGTATGGAGCATCCAGCCCTATCCCATATTGGTCTCCAGGTTCGTTATCGTTTGAAAATAATTGTGATGTTTCGGTGAAGGATGTTAAAGTTTGGAATATGAATATAAATTGGACTGAACAAGTTGCTGGTGTTTTAGATTCTCGTATTGGTGAAGGGTTTGAAACTTATGATTTTTATGGTTCTTCAGGGTATTGTGGGACCAAAGAATATTTGGGGTATAATTCAAATAACGGCCAGGTTGATAGTGGGTATGTGGTTGATAGTGTTTACTCTTCAGAACAAAGTTCTTCTTGGTACTACGACTCCTACAAACAAATTAGAACAGTAACCCCTAAAAGACAAAAAGCGATAGCTATACTACACTACACAAACCAAACAATATCTAATTTTTATGGTGAAAAGTTTGCGATGCAAACCAACGCTACAACTGCTCCAGATATAGGAATGTCAAAGAATTTTAGAATATGTATGCCTAACTTAATGTGGCATAAAAAATATGTTGGTGCACAACAAACTACTTGTGCGGGAGCTACAGAATACGGACAATGTTTCTATGTCGACCCCCCTGGTTATAATGTATTCCCATCACAACCATTTGTGATGTCGTCAAGTGTTAATAATAATATGAATGATGATGGTCTTAGATATTATTACTTATATGATGATAATTCTGGACCAACATTTACATCCTTAGGGACTACAAGCGTTGGACCTAACCCAGTAGGAAAGGTGTTCCCAGATTTACAATTAATTACAATTCATGATGAAGAGTTAGTTGCATCCATGTCTTATAAATCCAATAGGAGTTGGACACTTCCAGCACCTAGAGTTAGTAAAGTGCCCGCTGGTACAGGTTGTGATGGTGGGTTAAATTCTAGTCTAGGAGTATTTCAAAACAACGCAGTTGAAGAAAGTATCTACTTAACCTACTTAATGGAGAGTAATAGTGGGTTAACTACTGGGTTACACTGTAACTACTACACTGAAGTTAAAAATGAAATGTTTAGCCAAAATGTAGATTTAAAGGTTGAGTTTGGTGAAGAATTCCCATACCTAAGACCTTTTGATTTAACTGGGTTCCACAATATGTCTGGTGGTACAGGGTGGCACGCAAATAAAATCCACCTACTATATCAAGTAACACAACCAGGTGAAGACCCGAGTCCTAATTTATGGAAAAAAGTAAACGCAACAGAACAAGTTGGTGGTGCTGCTAGTGAGTTCACCCAAAGTAACAAAATACCATTTAGTGGTTGTCAGTTAACTAGTGGGTCCACCCAATTCTACCTTACAGCGGCAAATATGGCTACAGGGACCACATATAGTTTAAATGACTATATAACCATACCATCCGCTAGTACCACAGCTAGTTCGGCTATTTTGACTGGACCACAACAATTACAATTTGGTGATGAATATTTTTTTAACGGAGCTTTACAAACAGACATTATGGCCACAATATATGAAATGAAATATAATATTAATGTGTCGTCAACACAATTTGGTGGGGGTGTGATAGGTCAAAACAATTCACTAAACCCAACTTACGAGGACTATTACATTAATAATGGGGCCTACCCTAATAATATTTATGTTACTGAAGTTGGTTTATTCGACAATAAAGATGGTAACCCAGATTTAATGGCTATAGCTAAATTCCAGAGTCCACATAAAAGACAAGGTTCAGAACAATTTGTTTTAAAATTAGATTTTTAAATGGGGTTTATAAATACCGGAAATACAAATACGTTAGAACTTAACCTAACAGACTATGGTAAATCAATACTAGTAGGTAATTCTGGTGGAGATTTATTAAGTCAGATAGTTAAGTTTGGATTAAAAGATTCTGACATTGACTATAGAAGGTTTAGTGGTGATAGCAAAACACAAAGTTATGGTCCATGTTATGACCAATCTAGTTTATTTAACAATAAGATAGAATCACTTTCAGGTGAATGTTTTTATAATTACCCAGACGTTAGAGGTAGGGTTGGTGTTGAGGTGTGTAATATGGCGGTTTTACAAGGTCCAGATACTAATGGCTCGTCAATCCTATTTAACCCAAAACCAAGTGGGTATCTTTGGTATACGTTAAATGAAGATTTAGAACCTAAGTATTGTTTTAAGAAAGGTTATAATAGTACTAATTTAGGGTTAAACGAATATGGGTGTAAGTGTAGTCAATTTGGGTTATATAATGATGAGATAGTTAGTGACGGTATAAGACCGGGGTACCCAACGTATAGAGACGTTATACAAATGTATAATTACACTAAAAACCCGAGGAATTACCCTGACGACAATTATAAAGTCGGTGATTTTACTGGTGAAGGTGATATAAATTGTGATGACTTTTGTTGGGTGATTAGTTGTTATGGTAAGGGGATATCTGAAATGGGGGACACTAATAAAAAATTTACTTCACGTATGGAAAGGACTACAACTAAAAGAATGTTAGATTCTTTGTCGTGTGAGTGTGGTGGTTATAATACAAATACAGAAAGTAAAGATACGTTTGTTTGTCCATTCGACAAAACAAGATATAAATCCACCGATAAAAATAGGAAAAAGTGTGAAGAGTTAGGAATACGTAAACGTATAAATATAAAGTCTAAAAAATTAACAACTAAAGACAATTTAACCAATAAAAAAACTAATACTAGGACACGTACTGGCGGTGGTTCTAGTGGTAGAAGATATTAAACTTTATTTACTAAATAAAACTAATAACTATAATAATTATATAATAAGAACATAAAATATGGCATTTATAACATCAGCATCTTCAGTATATTTAGACGTACAACTCACAAACTATGGTAGGGGTGTTGTCTTAACTGGCGATTTGCAATCAAGGATTTCTAAATTTAGTCTATCAGACATAGATATAGATTACAGACAACCCATCAGTACAGGACACACCACGATATCTCAAGGAGGTCTAATACCAGATATTAGTGGTAACCACCTAAATTGTTCTAATGGTGTGAATGATGGGTTTAAATGTTCGTCATATATACACCAAACAGCAGAATTTATAGACCCAGGTCAAGGTGATGCACAAGTGGTGATTGGTATAGATAAAGATATGAACGGTGTTAAAACTTATTATTCTGATGTTAATGTGGATGTTTACATACATGACTATTACGCTTTATGTAAACTACTTTCATTAATATACGCTGAGGATAATACCTTATTATTTAAAAATTTAACATCTGACGGAGACTCAACCGTATCTGAACAACAACAAGCTTTCTTAAAGTCTTTTAGTGCTACTTCACAAATAAATAGTGGTTCCTTTAATGAAGCCACAATAAAAACAGCGTTAGAGTTGGTACAGAATAAACATAGAGGACAATTCTTAGATTTCTGGGATGAGATTAAAGTTAATTACCCTAATTATGGTAAAGTAAACGAAAATGTCTATATTACGTCACCAAGTCAAACATACATGAATAATGCCGCTGCCTTATCGGGTAGATTAGCTTTAAAAACCAACACATGTAATGATACGTCACTTAACTATAATACTTTACAGAAATATAGTGAAAATGGTTTAATGAAAGAGATACAAGGTAATAATGGAGCAATGTCAATTTCACCATTCACATTAGCTTTTTCATCAAACCAGGATAAAAAGGGGTGTGGTCCTGCTGGTATAGGTTTTACAACCACAGAATTTGGATACCTAAATTTAGGACCAGACACTAAATGGGGTACACAAACCGACTACTTCCCAAAATATCAAAAAATATTCGCACCATACAGTAGTGATGTCAACTACGACACAAAAAAATACTTTTTAGGTTTTGTGCATCCAGTAGAATTTGAAAATATGCAATCTATGGATTACACAATAACAGGAAAAATAAAATCTGTACCAGTAGCTGGTTTTGAAAATAACTCAGAAATAAAGTCGGCAACATATGGTAAAATTAAGAATGTATTACCTTCATTAAAATTTGGTTGGTCAGTACCACTAGACACACCAGTTATTAAAGGTATGGGTGGGCCTTCGGATTCTGATGACGCGTCAGGTAAAGGTAGATTTGATAACATACTATCAAAAAAAATAGGATACGCCAACTTCTATTACCCAATTAAAAGTACTAGAGCTCAAAAAATTCAAAAAACATTATCTTACTCCGATAAATCATGGGCTTCTTCTCTAGAAGTTAAAAATTATCATCAGAGTACATACACGGACCATGAGATGGATACGTTCGCACTTTTGGGTACAAATTTTGAATATACGAATATATTGGATAATAACCAAGGGGCTCAAGGTGGTACAGAACCTTCTGTTAGTGCAATGTTTGGTATTACCGGACAAGATGTCCAAACTGGTAACCATTATTATAATTGGTTTACTAGGATGATGAGTTCTGGTGATGAGTTCTTCAAAGCTATACAAACAAACTATAGTGTGGGTAACAAATCGTACCCAACAATAACAGAACAATATAGTGCTAAAACAAGTGGTGTTGAGGAGATAGATGAGTTTAACATTAGAATACCAGTTTCATTTACTGTGTACTCATCAGATAACTCATCAGCTTTACCAGCTACGTGTACTGTGAATTTTGTATATAATAAACTTGCAGCTAAACAGAGCATTGGGTATTCGGGGTACAGCAACTTTAATAGTAGCCAACCTAACATACCGTATTGGAGGATATACGATAGAGCTTTAGTAGGTGGTACATATGGTGATAGAAAACCTAGATTTTATGGTGAAGATGGGGAGACACCAACAGAATACACAACAGACCCAACCCAAGTATCTAACGATGGTACATTAACCGGAAAGAGAATATTTAGAAAAGTATTAGCTGGAGGAACAGAAGTAATATAATAAATTAAAATGGCTTTAAACTCACAAAACTATTTCCAACAATTTTTAGATAACGCACCATTGACTCACAATATTAACACACCACTTCCATTGGTCCATGTAACCCCCTACCCCTATAAAGATGATACTGAGTTTCTTGGTAATAGTGTTAATACTGTAGGTAATTATGCTGGTGAAAGGTTGTGTACTAAACAAAGTGGTAATTATACTTCACTATATGAAAATGAATTACCACATAGTAAGTTGTTTTTCGTACTTACCCAAGGGATATTAGATAATGACCAAAGTTATATGAAAACACAACAAGTACAATCTAACCCACAAACAATACTAGGCTTATCATTTGCCGGTAGAGACACACTAAGATATATAAATGAAAATAATCCTAACGTAGATAAATTCTGTTAACCATGCCAATATTTAAAAATATACAAACCATACAAAAAACCATAACAAATGATGTACTCCCATTTAGTGGTAATGGGTATCACGCTATAAGTGGTACCAACCTAACATTTACAAGAATACAAAGAGACCCATCAAACGGTAGACAATTCTCTAATATGTATAGTTCTTTTAAGTTACCCGTCACTAATATGAGTGGAACAACTTGGCCTAACATACCCACAGATTCGTATTTTAGTGGACTAAACCAAAGTGATGCTCTAGTGATTAATATTGGTAAAAATACATATGGTGAGTTAATTGATGGTAGAAGTATACACCTCATACTCCCAACAGCTCACACAACAAATGGTACATACCAAATGATAGACATATATAGTAGTTATATTAACCCAGCAAACTGGTCTTCAGATAACCATGCTTACGCCGCTGGGTTTGGGCATAGTGTTAACCCTGGTACAGCTGACGTGGGAAAACCAAGTACAAATGTAGCCTTTTTATTTAGTGATAAAGCAACTAACAATGGTGGTACATTTACATTACCAGTTGACAGTTGTTGTACAAGTTGGAGTGCTGGATATCCGACTGAATGGGACAATGCGGGGTCTACAACACCTTCAGATTCTCCAGTTGGGTATACTGACGGTAATACTAAGTTTTACAATATGGATGTGAACAACTCAAATAGAAAACCACAAGTAACCTTAGGTAGTGGTGGTGATAAACCTATAGGGATAGCTTACTTAGATAAAGGGTTTTGTGTTATAACAGACCCAGATATAGTAAAATGGTTTTACTATTCCGGTACTTCCAGTGGTGCTACCGGATACCCATATGGGTCACAAGCTGGTGGAACTGGAGCCGCAACAGCGATGACAGAAACTACTTTTACAGCTTCCACATCTGCTAGGTGTGAGTTTTTTACCTTTGAAAAAGAATGGGTTTTAAGTGTTGAGTGTACAGCTAATGATGGTGAGTTTTATTCGACTGAGAATGTTACAGCTTCACCAGAGATTGATAATGGTGCGGGTGGGGCTCTTACTGTAGCTAATGGTGTCTATTCGTTAACCGGTGGGTCTCAAGACTATAGTGCTTACATTACTGAAGTTGGTTTATTCGATTCACAAGACAATCTATTAGCTATAGCAAAACCAGATAGGCCAGTTGCAAAACCAGCAAACTCAACTCAAATATTTACTTTAAAGTTTAAGTATTAGATATTTAAAGTATGGAAAAAATTAAAAATTCACCTAAAGTTTTAGGGTTAGACGTATCAACAAAAACTATAGGGTGGGCATTATTTGATTATTCGTCAAAAGAATTATTAGAACTGACTCATTTCTCACCCAAAATAAAACCAATACCAGACAATAAAATAGAACAACTATTATTAAAGGCCTCGGCTTTTAGTGATGTGGTTAAAAAGTATGTTGGTGTTGGTATTGTGAAAGTTATAATAGAGGAACCACTACTAAGAAGTAATAATGTAAATACGGTAGGGACATTACTTAGGTTTAACGGGATGATATCCAAAATATGTTATGATGTGTTAGGGGTAGTCCCCACGTATATTTCAACCTACGACTCTAGGAAATACGCGTTTAAAGAATTATACTCTCAAAACAAAAAAGGTAAGAAAGTATTATTTGGTGGGTATGAAAAAGGTTGTGATAAGAAACAAATTATATGGAAAAAAGTTTCAGACCAACAACCCCACATATCGTGGACATACACTAGAAACAATACACTTAGGAAAGAAAACTTTGATATGACAGACGCTTACACTTGTGTTTTGGGTCATATGAACAAAGAAGGTATTTGGTCTTAGGATTGAACATCTGATTTAAATTACTTAACTTATACACATGAAGGAAACCGACTTAATTGTAGATTTACTTAATAGTGTTTTAGGTGATACTAACAGCCACTATTCAGAAAAAGGACAAATATCTTTTGATTGCCCAACCTGCTCCTACGAAATAAAAAGCTTAGACAGTTTAGATGGGAAAGGTAATTTAGAGGTTAATTATTTAAAAGGTGTGTATAAATGTTGGGCTTGTAGTGAGACGCACGAAACTCATGGTTCACTAAATAAACTATTTTTTAAATGGGGTAATAAACAACATAGAAAAACTTGGAACTTAATTTCACCAGAAGAGTTTAAACCTAAAACGAAAAAATATAAAAAACTAGAACTACCAAAAGAGTTTATTTCGTTTGAGGAGGGCAACCAATTAACCATACCATATAAAGAGGCTTTTAATTACTTATATAGGAGAAATATAAGTGAAGATATTATATTAAAATATTCTATTGGTTATACAACACAGGGTCCATATAGGGGAAGGGTAATTGTACCATCATTTGATGAAAAAAAAAATATTAATTATTTTGTAGCTCGCTCATATACAAATCAAAGGATGAAGTATAAGAATCCAGAATCACCCAAAGAAGAAATAATATTCAATGAATCTAAAATAAATTGGAAAGCTGATGTTTATTTGGTTGAGGGGGTGTTCGACATGTTTTTTATAAACAACTCAATACCAATACTAGGTAAAATCCTATCTGAAAAATTATGGGAAAAACTATATGATAAATGTAAATCTAATATCGTTATTTGTTTAGATGGTGACGCTTGGGAGGACGCACAACAAATTTACAGAAAATTAGATGGTGGTAGGTTAAGTAATAGGGTTAGGTTGATAAAGATACATAAAGATAAGGACGTTGCTGAGTTAGGTGGGGTAGATGGGTTATCACAAATCACACTCAGATAATAAATTAGTAACCTCATCATCAAAATCGTGACACTTAAAAACCTCATATTTGTCATTTTTCTCATTAACCCAAACAATATAAGAATTGCCTAGTTTAAGGTTGGTGTTTCTTTCGACTATACGTTTGTATGTTGCAAGTTGTAAAGAGTAGGTATTAAGTTCACAAACATCTAAATGACCTATAGGGTCTTTAAATTGTTGCCATTTATTTTTATCATCTATCTTCTTGTTTGTCTTCCAATCCCAAATCTCTAATTTACCAGACTTCTCATTCCAAAACAATTGGTCAATCATACCACATAAACCCAACTCTTCATCACCCACAACAACCTCAGCTCTAACAGGTATTAGTTTACCATAAGAATCGTCGTAAAATTTCTTAAACAACTCTATAATAGTTTTAACAGCGGCTCTACACTCTAACATGTTTTCTGTACCACCTAAAACTTCAGTCATTTCTTCTTCTGGGAATGGAAATACTTTATTAAATAAATAATTTTCAGCAAAGGCGTGAAACGCTGAACCTTTCTGTGTGGAAAAATCAGCTTTATACTTCCACTCTTTAAGGATTTCCTCCTTTAAAATACCTCGTTCTTTAGCTTTCTTTTCGGACCAATAATCACTATCGAAAGGTTGTTTATATTTCCCAATAAGTTGTGTAACAGAAGACATTTTTGTGTCGTTCATATAATACTTGTGTTCCTTATCGTGAAATTTTATAGTATTAAATTTTGCTAGTTCTCTTGTAATTTCCATATTACAAATATAAGTAAAAAATGATTAAGGAAAAGAGTTAGATTAAACCCATTGCTTTTTTAACATAATACACAGCAATAGGTTTTCTACCGCCGATACTCCAGTAGTTAATTTCGTCAGGCACTCCATTATATTGTTTATAATCATAGATTGTAGCTTGAGTACCGTCTGGAAACTTAATCGACCACTCAAACATTACTTTATCATCAGGACTACCTTGGTCCCAAGTAGGTGGACCAAAAACTTTTTCTATATCCTTTTTATAAACCCCCTCAAGTTCACCCACCCTATGAGTACCACCAATATTAAAATGTCCAGTTTTAAATGGGAATGGTGAAGGAATAATTAAATCAGTAAATTCGTGGTTTGGGTCATTAGCCAAATTTTCTTTAAACAAAGTGAATACAAAGTCTTTCTCATCTTCATTAAACCCATACAACCTGTATACAGGCTCTATAATTTCTTTCATAACTTCATTTTGCCACTCATATTTAGTTTTATCCTGATGAACTAAAATCCCAGGATGTCTCATATCCCCAAAAAAACCATCTTCATATGCTTCTTCTACCAACCAAGGAGCTGTGTTAATCATATCTTTTAACATGGTCCTTATTCTTCTTTCTTCGTTATCATTTTTTCCTAGGTTTTCAGCTTGGTCTTCGGTAATTTTAATTCTTAATGAAGATTCTACTAAAGTAGGTTTTAATTCTATAGGGGATGATACTGGTGGGTTATTAAAACCTATCTTACCAAAATAGATACCTTGTTTATGTTTTTGACCTTCATTTTTAAAGACAACGAACTTAGGGTTTTTTGAATTAGGACTACCTATAAATAAATAGTTAACGTCGATAGGGTAACCGTGATTAGGTATAGAGGCAGATTCTACTTCATAAGGAAATCTTTCTGTTTTATAAACCCCCCTTTTAAGTGGTTTGATTTGGTAATAATCTACGGTACCGTCACCCCTAAACACCCTCATATCTTGACCACACGTCCTATCCAAAGTATCACCAGGACACCCAGACTCAATATTTACACCAACTAAACCGCTATCTTTATACCAATTCTCTAACCATTCTTCACCCATACGTTCCCTCCTTTCACCTATACACTGAGTCTCCCTATTTTCATCAGAAAGAACCTTAACTACCTCACCCACACCAAACAGCCTTTGCTTATTCCCATTAACCCACACTAAAAAGTCATTTCTAACCCATGAATCACTAACTTCTTTACCGTAAATTCTGATGAGTTCCCGTAGTACCCGAGTATTACCCTCAAAATAATTTAATATAGACCAATCCGTAGTACCACAAGCTAACTCAAAATTAATCACCCCAGACTCCCTACTACTGCCTTCTGGGACATCACCAACACCCCAATTTTTAGTGTTAGACCACACATCTTTTATAGCTTGTTTTACTATTTTACGAAATGGGCTCCTACTCTTAACCTCAGTATATAAAAAATCATTATCATAAAGTAATTTATTATCAATGACGATATTTTCAGATGAGCTATCCGTGTCGGGTATAAGTATACCATCTTTTTTAGAAGCACTTAAATTAGGCCAGTGATTAAAGGACAATAAATTAGTATTGACAATTATATCTTCTTCTCCGTTAGCCCTAAAAATAATTTCAGTATTAGTTTTTATCTCATCCTCACTAACACCAGAAACATTATTAAAATAAACCCTAAAATTGTCAACAGCTATATTTCTATAGTTTACAACTAATGGGTTAACGGTTAACGTTTCTTCATTATCTGGATTTTGTTCGTTTAATACTTTAAGTTGTTTTTTGTTTAAGATAATTTTCATAGTAATAAATATTTGAAAAATTTGTTAATTTTACTATAATTATAATATGATAAAAACTATAGTACATTATTCCGATTTACATCTTAAGTTATACAAATACCACGAAAGAGATAAAGTAGTTTTAAGTGACGCCTTAAAAGAATGGAAAAGTATCAAACCAGATAGGATTGTATTCACCGGAGACCTAGTACACTCCAAAAACCAGATGACGCCAGAATTGATAAGGTTGTTAAGTTGGTGGATGACAGAAACAGCAAAAATATGTCCAACAGTCTACCTAATAGGTAATCACGACTTCTTAGAAAATAATCAGGATAGGTTAGACGCTATAACACCTATAGTGGAAAATTTAAATAACGATAATATAACCTACTACAAAGATAGGGGTTGTTATGAAGATGAAAATATTATGTGGTGTGTATATTCTTTAACAGATGAAAATAAAAAACCAGACATCCCTAAAACAGAAAAAATTAAGGTTGGTTTATTTCATGGTCCGATTATTGGTTTAACCACCGATATTGGTTTTGAGTTTGAAGATGGGTATGACGTTGAAATATTTGATGGTTGTGATTTGGTTTTAGCTGGTGACATACATAAAAGACAAATTTTTGATATACCTAACAATAATAAAGCTTATATGGTTGGTTCAACCATATGTCAAAATTATGGTGAAAGTGTAAAAAATCATGGGTATGGTGTTTTAAATGTGGATGATTTTTCTTACACTTTTAAAGACTTAGAGAATAAACAACCATTCCTTAGTTTTAAAATAAAAGATATAACAGATATAGAAATGGATAAAGAAATTTTAGTAAATGAATAAACTACCAGAAAAATTAAAAGAAAATATTGAAGCTTATTGTAAATTAAATAATGTGGAGGATATTGAAAGTTTTACAATAAAATGTGTTAAAGACGGACTAACTTTAGACAAGTATGGTGTCGCACCCTTCCTACCCAAATCACAAATACAAGAAGTGCCTGTAGAAAAAGAAATAGTTAAAGAGGTGATAAAAGAAGTTGTTGTTGAAAAGGAAGTTATTGTGGAAAAAATTATCACAAAAGAGGTGGAAGACCAACACCTAATTGAAGAACTAGAAAAAAATAAAAAAGAATTAAAAGAAAAAAATATGTTAATACAAAAACAAAAAATTAAAATGGAAGAAATGGAAGACGTACTAGAACACTTTAAACAAGTTACGGTAAATAGAAGAGCAAAATACCTAACCACATCAAACTTAAACGACACTTATTTAGATTAATTATGGAAATATTTATTTGGATTTTATCAGCTTATGGAATGTCCCAAATCATAGTATTTGGTAGTATATTCGAAAACTTTAGACAATGGATTATTAGAAACTCAAAATTTTTTGGAGATTTAGTGCAGTGTATGATGTGTACCTCAACCTGGGTTGGGTTCTTCTTATCATTAGCACTATTCTCACCAACAGCATCCGTAATCACAATACCCTATACTAATATATTTTTTGATGGTATGTTGGCTAGTGGTTCGGTCTGGGCACTCAACGCTATAGTTGAGTGGTTTGAAAAAAATGTACCGGTTAATGAGGATAAATAATGGTATTAGACAATCCTTTTATTAGAGTAGTTTGGGAAGATACACCAGAGAACTTCACACAAGAAAGATTACGAAGAGTTAAATCGTACTTTAGGAAGAAATACAACTCAACCAATGTTAACGTAGTGACTAAATCACAATCCTTAGATGGTGAAGAAATTAAATTAGGTTTAGACACTAATATTGTGGACCCAGTTTACCAAAAAAAACTACTTAAAGACTTCATGGTAAATGAAAATTCTGAGATTAGTTGGCAAAGATTATCAAAATTAGATGATAGAGTTAATGGTAAATTGGAAGAACTAGGTAAGACACACAATAACTATAGGAGTATTAAAATTAAAAAAATAAACTTCTCAAACTTCCTATCTTTCGGAAGTAAAAACGTAATAAATTTTAAAGATTTAAACGGTATAACAGTTATTGATTCAGACCCACCCAATTACGGAGGTAAGACAGTATTAGCTGTGGACCTATTATTATTTTTATTTTTTAACTCCACAACAAAAACTACAAAATCTGAAGAAATTTTTAATAAATTTACAGACTTAAACGAAGTTTCTGTGCAAGGTGATGTTGAGATTGATGGCGAAGATTATGTTATATTAAGAAAAATTAATAGAAAAAAAACTAAAAAAGATGGGTGGTCGGTTAAAACCAGCTTAGATTTTTTTAAAAAACTAAAAGATGGTAGTTTACAGAATTTTACAGGTGAACAAAGAAGAGAAACTGAAAAATTTATAAAAGAGTCTATAGGTAATGAAGATGATTTTTTATTAACCATACTAACAACTGGTTCTAACTTAGAATCTTTAATTGACGCAAAACCAACAGAAAGAGGTAATATTTTTTATAGGTTTATTGGTTTAGACCTATTAAGAGAAAAAGAAAAAGTTTGTAAACTTCTATATAGTGATTGGTCAAAAAATATAATATCAAATATTTACGATATCGAAACCCTAAAACAGGAAAATGAAAAATTCGGTGTTGAGCTTGAGGATATTGATGCTGATATAAAAAATATAGATTTTGATGTGAATAAAATGACACTTAACATTGAGGAGTTAGAAAAAGAAAAAGATAACATACTAACCTCACAACACTCAGATATAGATGTGGTTGTTGTTAAGTTAGATTATAAATCTATAGTTGAAGAAATTAATACACTAAATGGTCGCATATTTGATAAAACAACGGAAAAAGACTCTATAGTGATTAAAGAACCAACATCATATGTAGATACTTTAGTGTTAGAAGAAAAAAGAGAGTTACTTAATAACAAAAAATTAGAGTTCGGAATTTTTAATAGTGAAGTGGACACCAAAGAAAAAAACATTATAAACTTACAAAATTCTGAAATATGTCCGGTATGTAAACGGGGTTTAGATGATGTTGACCACACAACTGAGATAATGGGTGTTAAAAAAGAAATAGAAAGTGATAAGTTAAAATTAACTGTAATTGGGGTGGAAGTCAGCAAACAAGAATTAGAATTGGTAAAATTAGAACTTTTAAAGGGTGAATTAGATTTATATGATAAAAATAAAATGATAAAAGAAAAAAAGATTTTAGAGATAGAGTCTTTCACACATAAACTTAAAAATAAAAAAACTTTAGTATTAAAATACGAATCAAACCAGAATAAAATAGAACACAATAAAAAAGCCGAAATAAGTAAGTTAAAAATACAATCCAAACTAGATATTAGTAAAGTAAATAAGGATAAAAACTTAGATAAGAAAAATACAATATTAATTAAACAAGAACAAGTTAAAAGAATTTTAGAACAAAACCTACATAAGATAGAAAAAATAAAAACAGAAGAACAAATACAAAAAATATTTAAAACGTATTTGACAGCTTTTGGTAAAAACGGAATCCCGAAAGTGATATTAAAAAGTTTAATGCCTGTGGTAAATAACGAATTAAGTCATTTACTTTCTGAAGATAGTACTTTTGATTTGGAGGTTAAAGTTAACGACAAGAATGAAATAGATTTTTGGTTAGTAGATAAAGAAACTCATGTATACAAATCACTATCGTCTGGTTCTGGTTATGAAAAAACAATATCATCCTTATCCTTAAGAGCTGTATTAAGTAAATTCTCATCATTACCAAAACCAAACGTAACAGTATTTGACGAAGTATTTGGTAAGGTATCTAACGAAAACTTACACATTGTCAGAGAATTCTTCTTAAAAATAAAAGAATATTTTAATTGTGTTTTTTTAATAACCCACAATCAGTTAGTTACTGAATGGGGTGACAATAGCATCACCATTAAGAAGAATAATAATATATCAAGTTTATAATAGTTATTAATATGGGTAATAATAGAATTAAAAAATATTTGCTTTTTATGTATGGTAATTGGTTTAAATTAGAAGACACACCAGAATTGTACGACCACATAAAAGACGTGTTGGAAAACATACTATCTTCACCAGAGTTGTCTTTTGTTACGGGAGAACACGCCTTAATTGCTTGTATAGAATCTAAATTACCCTTTAATGAAATTGATGAGTTATTAAGTGAATTTTTAAAACCAGAAATACCCGTGTATTTTTTAATGCCTAAACCTAAAAAATTGGGGTACAGATTAAGTCCTATTCTAGAAAGACACTTATTTAAAAAAAACACAAAAAACATAGAACCAACAGACGAACTAATGACGGAATTAATGAAACACTTTAAAAAACTAAAAAAAGATGGTCTAAAGTCCTTTATTGTGGGATTACCCAAAGATGGTAGTCCTTTGGTTGGTGACGAGTCTAATTTTATTAATCCTATGGAAAAAACTATCGAAATACTTGACATTGATAGTATTTTAGATAAAATTTATGATAGTGGTTTGGGTAGTCTAACTATAAATGAAAAAGAATTTTTAAATAAACAAAAAAAATGAAGGAACTAATATTATATACCGAAAAAGAATGTGTAGATTGTGTTGACGTTAAAAAAATGTTGAACAACGAAAAAATAAAGTTCACAAGTAAAGACCTAATGGAAAAATCTGAAGATTTGGCAAACCAATATCCGAATAAGTGGGAGCACATAGATTTAGTTAAGGAATATGGTTTACCACCTTGGGTTCCGGTAGCTGTCATTAAAGAAGGTGATAGTATGGTGTTTGTTTGTTCTAGTAATAAAACTGGAAATAAAGGTAATATTCACATAGCGGAAACTAGTGAATTATTATTTGAAAAAATTAAAGAATTGTTATAGTTATGGTAAGGTGGATTATTATTTTAATGGTGTTATTATCTAGTTGTTATGGGACATATCATTTAACAGACGCGGAGTATTCTGATGTAAGAGAATCTCATACTTCAGTAACATACTATGACAACCAAATATACTGGGGTTGGAGTAGTGGTTATTATTATTATTATGGTACACCACATTACTACCCTTGGTATTACTACTATAATAGTTGTCCACCATCACACCACACACACAAAACACATTTTATTGTTAAAAACCCGGTAATTAAACCGACACACCGACCTAATATCAATAACCATAGACCAAACATTAGAACCAATGGTAATACAAAGGTAAAAAACAACACGAGGGTGACGGTAACCCCCAAAACAAATTACACTCGACCTAATACTACCAGAGTTAAAACTAATCGTAATAATAGTAACAAATCTACTAATAAAACGTTTAATAAAGGTAACAAGACAAATAATAGAAAAAACACCAGAAAACCAAGATAGTATCTGACATATTGTCACATAACCTACCGATGGTACACTAATTGTATAAAATACTTGTGTGTACCATTTTTTTTACTTAACTTTGTACCATTAACTTTAAAAAAATAATTATATGAGCAACCAAGCATTTATAAAACAAGACGAAATATCCCACTACTTAAAAGATGTTAGAAAAATAAAAGTAATGACTCCTGATAGGGAAAAAGAATTAAGCAAAATTATCCAAAACCCAAAAGCGACAGAAAGAGAGGTTAGGTCGGTCGAAAAAGAAATTCTAGAAGGTAATTTGAGATTCGTAATCAGTGTAGCTAAGAATTATCAAAACCAGGGGATAGACTTACCAGATTTAATAGCGGAGGGTAATTATGGTTTATTAAAAGCTATTAAAAGTTTTGATTGGACGAAGGGTTATAGGTTTATATCTTATGCTGTTTGGTGGGTAAAACAATCCATATTACAATGTTTAAACGAAAACGCAAGAACTATTAGACTCCCAGTTAATATAATACAAGAACTACATAGGCAAAAAAAACAAACGGGTGAAAATATAGAAAAATTAAACACTAAATTAGCTCTATTACCTGTAGTGTTAAATTACGACAAACCAGTTAATGAAGAGGGCGACACCTTAATACAATTACTGCCAGATAATGACATTATCCCCCCAGACGAGTTATATAATGACGAATGTAACATAAAAACAGAACTTGTTAAATTAATGCATAGTTTGGATGATAGGGAAAAAGAAATAGTAAATAGATATTATGGTTTGGGATACACACCACACACATTACAAGAAATAGGTAATAGATTCAAATTGACGAAGGAAAGGGTTAGACAAATTAAAGAGAAGGCATTGAGAAAATTAAGAAATAATAGTTATTCTTTACTTGAGTACTTAACTGATTAGTATTTATATCATATAAACATATGGTATGAAAAAAAGAATATTCCCTTTAATTATCGCTCTATCCGCACTGGCTGTGTCGGCTAGTGCAGCGTTTTATTCAGTTTTTGGTTTGAGTAAGTTGTTCGCTGGAGCTTCGACACAAGTAATAATCATGGCGGGTTCATTAGAATTCGCTAAATTAGTGGTCGCGTCCCTACTATACCAATACTGGAGTACGATTAATAAATTCCTAAGAACTTATTTATTGTTAGCCTGTTTTATTTTGATGGTGATAACTTCTGGTGGTATATATGGATTTTTATCCGGAGCCTATCAATCAACAGCAAACAAATCAGAACTTTTAGATAAATCACTCATAATACTTAATCAAAAACAAACTAGATTTGAAGAAACAAAAGGTGACTTAACAATAGAAAAAACCCAGTTAACCAAATCTATATCAGACTTAAGAATTGCGTTATCTAACCCCACCCAAATACAATATATAGATAAAGAATCCGGTACGTTGATTACAACATCATCTTCGTCAGCAAGAAGAGCGCTACAATCTGAACTAAAGAGTACAATATCAGACAGGGATGGTGTTAATTTAAAAATGGAAGCTATACTGGATTCTATTAATAAAACCGACATAGTCTTACTAGATAAAGAAATATCTAATGAGTCGGAGAGTGAATTAGGACCATTAAAATACCTATCAGAAACTACCGGATACCCAATGGGTCAAGTGGTTAATTGGTTTTTATTACTTATTGTGTTTGTGTTTGACCCATTAGCGATAGCGTTAGTTGTTGCGTCTAATATGGCATTTACTCAAATAAGAAAACCTAAAGAGGAAGATTATTTTATATCTAGAAATAGACATTTAGAAGTAATGATGGACAAAAAAAAACAGGAAGAAATTATGGTAGAGAAAAAAGACCTTATCATGGATGACATGGAAGAGGTGAAAAAATACCCAACCACAGAAGATAGAGATGAAAAACGTATGGATATTATAGGACAAAATGGGAATGACGGGTTACACTACGAAAAAATAAAACCAAATAAAGATGATTTAGATAAATTAGAAAAACACCTAACTAATCTAAAATTCCACAATGATGAATTGTATTATAAAGAAGAGAGTTATGGTGGGGATTTAGATAGGTTAACCGACACGACACAAAGTTTAATTGTTGATAAATTGGAAACAGAACTAAATGAAAAAAGAACACTTAAATATAGAAAAAGGTAGTACGTTAAAAAACTTAAAAAGTTCACCTAAAACACAAATAATGTTAGCTAACACTAACAGATGTTTGGGTGATTATATTAACTCTATAAAATTAAGACACAACGGTAACTACAACAAACTACCCCATTATCTAATAAGTAAAAAGGGGGATGTGGTTAGTATCTTAAAACCTAACAAGGTAAGTGATTTTTTTGGCTGTAATAACGTAGATAAACAAATAGTGGTTATATTATTGGAGAATTTAGGTTGGTTAAAACCTAAAAAAACTAAAGTTGGGTTATCTGATTGGTTAGGTAAATCATATATCGGTGAAGTTTTTGAAAAAAAATGGAGAGGTAAATTACTTTGGGAACCATACACAACCAAACAACTAGAAACTTTAGGGTATTTATTAAAGGAGATATGCGGTGATTTTAATATTAGTACTGACTTTATTGGTCATAATGTTAAAATTGAAGGGGTTGAAAAATTTAAGGGAATTGTAACTAGAAGTAATTATAGTGAATACTTTAAAGACGTAAGTCCGGCATTTAATTTTGACAAACTAAAAGAAATATTATGAGAAAAAAACAAACAACCCCCACAAATTATACCGATTATATAGAAAATCAGTATGACGACATGAGAGATATGTTAAAAAAATCTAGAATGCTCGTGGAGCAAGAAGGTGGTAGTATGACTACGGATATAGACGTGGGTAAAAAAAGAGAAAAAGAAAAAACAAAGGTATATAACGTGTCTTCCGGTAAGATAATCACACACGGGGATACCGAAATAGAGTTAGGGCTTACAGATGAGGAAAAAACAACATACCAATCAACTATGGACGACTTTATAGAACAAGTTTCAGAACTGGTAGACTACCAACCTATAAATCTATACCAAAACAATGTTGAGTGGGGTGGTAGGTTAATAAAGGAAGATATGGATTTTTTCTTTAGTATTGGTGAAAGTAATGGTGTTTTTTTAAGTGGGGATATGATGAGGTTGGATGAAGATTTTATGGAGACCATAGAAAAATTAAACTCTTTCTATAATATATTCTCAGCTAAATGGTCGAAATTTTTGGCAAATAGAAAAACCACAGAAATAAATAATTAAATAAAAAAATATGGAATTTTTAAGAAAATCGTGGAAATGGGTATTAGGGTTTATAGGGTTCTTTGTAGGGCTTGTGTGGATGGTAAACACAAACTCAACTAGAAAAGTTAAAAAGATTAAAAAGAATATTAGGGGTAACGAAAATAAAACCTCAGAAGTTGAAGGTAAGTTAAATCACATTAAAAAGAAAAAGAAAGCTACAAAAAAGAAAATATCAGACACAAACCAACAACTAAAAAACATTAAAAAGAAAAAACCTAAGGTAAAAAAGAAAACACCTAAGCAAGCAACTAATTCAATAAAAAATAGAATTAAAAAACGTAATTAATAATGAAAAAACTAGTACTAATACTATTGTTGTTTACTCCAGTATGGGCCTTGGGTCAAACACACACTTTTACTGAACAAGAAGTTGTTGGTATGGACTCACTATTTCAAATATACGAACAAACCGATAGTTTACAGAAGATGGAGATTAGTCTTCTTAATACACAGATTGAAAATTACCTAACATTACACATACAAGATAGTCTACATATAGCTTTTATGGTTGAGAAGACAGACCTACTGAACCAACGAATAGATTTGTATATAGACCTAACAAAAGAACTAAGACCAAGGTGGTATAATAAACCAGTAATTCACTTCTTTTTAGGTGCAGCGACAATTGTTACTTCATCTTGGGTAGTATCTAATATTAAGTAGTATTTATAGTATATGTCATTAACCAGTACAGATAAAAATCAAATAGGTGTTATTGTTAGAAAAGAAATCAAAGATTTTTTAAGCAAACCACAATTTAAAAGTGAGATTGAATCACTTATCGATAAACAAATTAAAAGTGGTAGAAAAACTAGAAGTGAAATTGTGGATATAGTTAGTAAGGTAACTTTAGAATTATATAAAACATTTTGGTTTAGAAGAAGTATGTGGCAATCAGAACTTAAAAGAATAAAATAATGGATATAGAGAGCAACTTCAACCAAAACCTAAAGAGCTCAGTTAAAAAACACTCAAGTAGTTTACAGTCCGCTGATAAATTCATACTACAGTCTATGCTTAAAAATTTGGATGAGGTTGAGGGTATGTTAGATGATGATACGTTAGTTGAATATAAGGTAGGTGATATTAAAAATGTTTTGGAGGAAGCTAAAAAATGTACTTATTCGTTTGAATGTAAAGGTGGTAAAACCTGCCAAAAAGGTTGGTGTAAAAAGTGTAAAGAGTGTAAAGGAAAAACCCTTAAAGGTGACCAACATAAACTTGATATGAATAAAAATGGTAAGTTAGACTCTGAGGATTTTAAAATGTTAGGTAAGAAACAAGAAACAGAAGAAGCAACAACAACATCTTCATCGGGGGCGTATATAACTCCCAGATTTTGGGCAAAAAAGAAAAGAAAAAAAAAGAGTAAAGTTAAAAGTAGTAGGAAAAGTAAAAGTAATGGTAAAAGAATGATGCCCGGAGCACAATTTGTAAAGGTAAAGGATAAATGTAAAACATTCCCTTACTGTAACCAAGGGGATATCACAGCTTTAGAATTGTGGGAGAAAAAAGTTATGTCAGAAGCGGCTAAAGCAGTTTCTAAAAAAACTGGTGTTTCGGAAGATGGTGTTAGAAAAATGATTGAAAAAGAATTGGGTGAGGTGATTAGAAGAAGTTTATATAAATCACCCATAACTGATTTAGTTGGTACTGGTAAGATGGATACGCCTATCGGCAAAATATTCACAATGAACTCAAATGTGGGGTCAAAATACGAAAGTTAATATAGTTATGGTAGGATTAGGAACCTTATTAAACGAAGAAAAGTATTATGTAGATAAAAGTCATATACAAGGTAATGGTGTTTTCGCTAAAACCGATTACCCAGAAAACTACACAATAGGTAAATTACATGACTTTATAGGTGGAAAAGCCAAACCCAACTCCTGGACAGAATTAGCTAGAAAACATAACCACTCCAACACACCAAATTGTAAAAACACACTTAATAATGGTTCTAGACACCTAACAACCATAAAACCAGTAAATAAAGGGGAAGAACTTACAACAGACTATACATTACAACCAGACTTAGAACAACCAGGCGTTAATTTTGAAGAAAATGAAATGAAACCACATATTGATGGGTATAGACATTATTCCCCATTTACAGACCTAGACTTTATAATTGTACCAAGTAATACTATAGACTGTAATGGTATTGTGCATGATTTAGTACTTGTTGGTGACAACGGAAAAATAATGTCATGTAAAAACGATTCTGGAAACCATTACATTACGGGAGCTATTAATGTGGTGGAATTACCAGTAAAGGGTGGTGAAAATCTAGATGATATTATTATTGACAGTGATACTATAATAGATTGGGTGACGAAAACAATAAAAAGAGTAGACACAAATAAAGAAATTGTGAAAATGTTAAATAGTGGGAGTTAATACTATCTAACCTATATTTATATAAAAAGAAAATATATGTCTAATATACTAGCAACAAATCCCAGATTGGAGGATTTAATAAAGAAACAAGTAAAGAACTATGGTCTTAACCATGGTATGATTTCTGATAATCGAGGTATGATTATGGATAATAACGGTAACACCACCGATTATGTGGGTAGTAATGGTAGACACCCAAACTCTAAAATAAACGAAAATAGCCTATATGAAGGTTGTGGTGATGGTGAAATGTATGAAGGTTGTGGTGGAGAACACGAAGAAGGTGTTGGGCATGAACTAAACGAAAAGAAAAGATGTGGGGTTTTTACACAGTGTAGGTGGGACAGAATAATGAAGGAGTTAGAAAAAGCGGTCAATGACTTACCCTGGAACAGTATGAGTGACCCGGACGGAGAAGGAAACTCTCAAGGAAATAATGCAATGGAAGAAGCAACATCATCTGGGGGGGCTTCAGGTTCTTTTGTTGCACCATTAAATTTTGATGAAACTGAAGAAATAATGGAGAGAGTTATAAGGGATGAGGTTAATAAACTAATGTTGGAGAATAGAGTTAAAAAATCTATAGTTAGTGAGGCCAACCAAAGTCAAGATACCACAAATTATAGTTCATATGGTAGTGTGGAAAAAGCATATAACTTTAAGTCACAAGGGTCAAGTCCAATGTATGGTGGGGATGGTTATAATTTCGAATCAAAAGGACCATTAGGTGTTAGTTATTATGAACAAGAAGAAAAAGAAATCAACGAACGAGAAGAACTACACGAAATGTATACCTGTTGGCACAGAAAAGGTGTTAGGTCTAGTGGTAAACATTCATGTGGTAGACATAGATGTGGTACGGGTGACTGGGATATACCAGGACATCGTAATGAGTACGGTTCAAGATTCGAGTGTAATGGTATGGTTGCTCCTGGAACTACTAAAGGTGGTAAAGCAAGTTTTAACAGTGTTGGTTCCGGATTTAAAATACCACAAGGAGGTTCTGATAGACTAGAAATGTTTAATAGAAGACAAATGAATGAAGCTGAAGTTCCGGGTATCTCCATCACCAAAAAAACATTAAAAAACGCAAAGAGTCAAAATAACTCATATTTAAAATCTGTTGATAAAAAAATAAAAGAGTATTTAAATTTTAAAGATAATTCTCACCCAGAATTCCCACATCAAAACAATTCAAAAACAGACTATAAATCACCAATGTATAGAAATAGTCAAGAAGATACAGACTTTATAGATGATTTTAGGGGTATGGGGTTACAAGACGCTAATGGAGCTGACACATTGGACAGAATTGATGATTATTTAAATGGGTCAACTAGGACTGGAAATAGTCAAGACGCTGCAAACGCAATACCAAGTACCGTAGGTAAGAAGATGTTAAAAAACATTAAAAGAAAGAAAGATAAAATAGCAAAACAAAAATCCAAAATGACTAATCTAAGGGGTATGACACCAGACGTTCAGACCGTAACAAATATAAAGGAATCAAAAGACATTGGTAGAATGAAAAAACTAATAGACCACAAAATAACTGGTCAATAACCAAATTGATTACCACTTCTATTTACGAGCATTAAAGAATTGTTATATTTTTATTGTGGACAGAAGAAAACCATTAACACCAGACGAATTTTTAAATTACGTAGCCAAACTTGTAAGTCCAGAAGAAATGGACTTATGGGTTAAGGTTAATAGTATAGAAAATGAAAAAGCAGAACTGTTTTTTGACTTTATATCGTCGTTCTATAAATTAGTTATTAGTACCCATTTAGGTCACGACACTATAAAAACAGACGAAGATATAAAAGGTCATTTTGATTGGTGTTGGGGAAAAAACATAGATAATTTTAATAACGAAAACATCCAATTTAGTTTGGTTGGTGGTCATTATGATTACATGTGGAATTTCTTTATTGAGTCTTTCTATAAAGAAAATACTGACTTTGATAAAGTAGACGAATACCTAAAAAAACTATTTAAACTATACATCCAAAAAACAAAATCAGAACTAGAGGTCTTTAAAGATTTATATTTTGTATTAGATAAGTCATTATTAATTGACAAATCGGTTTAGTTTTGGTATAATATAACATATGACAAAGATTATAGAAATAATAAGTAACCAACTAAGGTTAGATAAACAAAAATTAGAATTAGAATTAGAAAAAGTTATTAATGACAATTCTATGGATGTAGATAGTAGAGTAGAGATGTGTGTGGAGATACTACACAACATAAACAAATCATCAAACGCGTACGTAACATTAAATTCGTACATAAATAAAAATAAAGAATAATAGAATGGAATTAATTGAAAAAATTACAGAGTTAGTAGACTTAGTTAAAGTAGACGCTAATAAGTTTTACGCTAACGGAAATAAAAGTGCTGGTATAAGAACCCGTAAAGTTGTACAAGAACTTAAAAATAAATTGCAGGACTTGAGAAAAGATATTTTACAAAAATCAAAAGACCAATAATGGGTGAGTGGTACTATACATTAATTTTTATATTTTCACTAATATCTATATCTAGGTTGGTGGTTAACTTAACATTACACGTGTTAGCTAGTGAACCAACCAAACTAACTATCAGAGTTAATGAAAAAATACTACACGGTACTACCATATCATTTGTCCTAACTTATTTACTTTACCTATGAACAATTTATATAACGAGATAGAAAGGTATAAAGAGTATTTCCACAGTATTAGGTTACACCAGGACATACTACTACTGGACTTCAAATTACCAACAAAGTGGGAGGTAAGTAGGATATTAGGTAGTGTCGAAACCACCACACAAATGAAACTAAACGACAAAACAGAAGAGTTCAATCTGGTATCTTTCTACTGTCCGTTTCTTAGTGAAGAAACGGAAAAAATGGTACAAGACATCGACCGTATTGTAAAGTGGAATAAAGATAAGGAAGAAAAAACATATTTACTGGATTTAAAAATACTAGAATTAAAAAAGATGTTTGATAGTAATAATTTAGATTCTTTAAGGAGTATTAATTTTGAATTTAGTGAGGACTTAAAAGATATTAATTTAGGGGATGGAGAAAAAATTAAGATGGTTAGAGAAGGAGCGTAAAAAGGATAGGGCTGAAATTTTAATTAATAAAAATAAATTTATTAAAGAAATTTTAGAACATTCTAAAGGCGAAGTATCACAAGGACCAAATAAAATAGAAAAAGAAAAGACATGGAAATCGAGAATTCTGAAAATGCTAGGCCTCTAGAAATATTAGCTAACATATCAGAACAATTCACACTATTCGAATACAAAAGACTACTTACAGAAGTAAAGATTAAATTGGGTTCTGGCGAGTATATGATGTTAATGAGGGAAGTTGAGAATATTAGTCATGTTGGTAGTGACCCAAACTCCAAAACATTCTCCATAGATATAGACGGTGTTAAATTCATATTTTCTAGAGATTAATATGTGTACTGTTTATATAAAAATTTTCTATTAAACCCGTATTTTTCTAATAAATCATACAATTGTTTTCTTTGAACGGTACTACTATCTGGTACGAACAGAGAGTCCACCCTACCCAAACCAATAAATATATTTTTAATGGTGGACAATAATCTTGTACAATCATCTACGGTTTTTAAAGAAAACACATTAAAATTATAATCGTCTTGGATTACTAATTTATTATTTAAACTAAATATTTGCTTAAAGTTTTTTTTCGGTAAATAAGTCTCTATCAAAAAATCCAAAGATATCCGACTACTTAGTTTATGGTCGTAAATCAACTCCTCAACCCAATAATCTGACAAACCTATTAAATGATAATTAAGTATATCATAATTAACTAATATGTTTCTACCCAACCGGTCTTTCCTATAAATTTCAACACCATCACTTTCTTTTGAAAATATACCCAATTCAAATTGACAAAATTTTCTTTTTACGTATTTTCTACTAAACAAAGGTTTTTTACTACTGATAAACTTCAAAAATTTATTGTGGGTGGTTCTCTTTACGTTAGACGAAAAAAGAGTTTTTTTGGGGGTGCCATTTTTTAGTAAAATTATTTTATACTTTTTTAACATATGAAAAATTATTACGAAATATTAGGGGTAAGTAAAGAGGCAACGCCAGAAGAAATAAAAAAAACTTATCGTAAATTGTCTTTAAAATACCACCCAGATAAAAATCCAGACGGTGAGAGTATGTTTAAAGAGATTTCAGAAGCTTACGGAGTGTTAAGTAATCGAGATAAAAGAGAACAGTACGATTCTGGTGGTATAAATTTTGAAGATTTATTAAGGGGTGGTTTTGGTGGTGCTAACCGGAACACTAACCCATTCGACTCTTTCCAGTCATTTTTTAATCAGAACAATAACACACAAAGACCACAAAAAGGTAAAAATATAGGTGTGACAATAGGTGTTAATGTTGAAGACATATACCGGTCAACCAAAAAAACGATAAAGTATAAAAGAGAACTTACATGTAGTACCTGTGTTGGTTCTGGTGGTGAGTGGCTTACATGTAATAATTGTGGTGGTAGTGGGGTTAAGCAAATAGTTACCGGAAATTCTTTTATTAGGAATGTTAGGAGTGTAAAATGTGGTAAGTGTGGTGGGAGAGGAAAAACCCCCATTAGAACTTGCTTGTCATGTTTAGGTGGTGGTACAAAATCATCAGAAGAGTTATTTGAGTTTAAGATACCTATGGATATCAGACCTGGGGAAAGAATCAACTATCCGACATTTGGTGATGAAATGCCTAATGGGGTTGCTGGTGACCTACTGGTGGGGATAGAACTAAAACCAAACCAAAAATTTACACTACAAGATAACAACTTAATATACACACAAAGATTAAGTCCGTTAGATGTTATATTAGGTAAGGTTTGTGTTTTACCACATTTTGATGGTGAACTTAAAATACAAATACCACCATTGGTTGATATTAATAAGAAATTCTCTCTTAGAGGGAAGGGTATGAAGTTAGTTTACGAATACAATGGTGATTTAATAGTTAATTTACAATTAGACTCTAATTTAAACATCACAGAAAACCACAGAAAAACACTAGAAAAGATAAATAACGAATTAAAACAGTTTGATGAAGAGGTAAATCAGAGTGAGGTACCCAACGACGAGGGGGAAAAAACAAAAAACACCCAACAATAACCGTTCACTAAAATTAAGAGAAGATTTTTTACGTAAAGTTTTACCTTCGTCAGACTCCAACCAAGCCGCTTCCTCAATCCTACTTTTTTGATTTTTACTTACATTTAAAAAATCATCCTTTATCGCTCCCTTAAATCCATTCGTAAAAGTCTTTGCGTTATTTTTACATTCCTTACAAGCCATATTTTTTATTATAAACGTAAGTTATAAAATAACAGTAATCAACCTATTGCTTTTACAATTTTTTTTACTACCTTTGTACCATGAACGAACAAACAACAATCTTTGATGTTATAGAGGCTGAAGAGTCTTTTAACTTTGAAGAAAACAAACAAAACTTAATCGACAATTTAGATATGCTTAAAGAAATGTCGGTAGAAAAACAAACACTTTATAAAAAGTGGCAAGAAATGAATAAGGGTGGTAAGATGGAAAAGGTAAAAAACAAATTATATGACTATCGAACAAATCTATGGGTGCCATTAGATTTAGATGTTGTAGACCACACCATAAAACAAATTGAAGAGTTAGAACCTTATGTTGTTATGGCAACACCAGGAAAGGGCGTTACAGAATGGGTAAACTACCGTAAACTTATCCATACAATGGAATGGGTAGCAAATCCTGGACGTAATATGAAATTCTGGGTAAGGGATAGGAAAACAGATAAAGTCCTTGGTTTGATTTGTTTGGGGTCTGACGTTACAAGTATTAAAGTTAGGGACGCTTACATAGGTTGGGATAAAACTAATAAGTTTGACCAACACAAGTTAAATAATACAGCTATAGCTACAACTATATGTTCTACACAACCAGGTGGGTATAATATGTTAATGGGTAAATTGATAGCAGCATTAACTACTTGTAAAACAATCAGAGACGCGTGGGAAGAAAAGTATGGTGATAAGTTAATTGCTGTTGGGACAACAGCACTATACGGTATTAACTCAATGTATAATGGAATGCCCCACTTTAAGACAATGGGGGAGACATCTGGTAAGGTTAGATTAAAACCTGATGATAGTGCATACCTCCCTTGGAATAAATGGTTAAAAGAGAACCACCCAGAAGAACACGCGAAAGCTATAAGTGCTACAGGACCTAAACAGAACATACTTAACAAGGTTTTTAAACATTGTGGGATAAAAGGGTCCATATATGACCACGGATTCAAGAGAGGGGTCTATCTTGCAATGATGTACGATAATGGTTGTGAGTTCCTAAGGGGTGAGATAGAAGAGAAAGACCTACAGATGAAGAAGAAGTTCCAAGACGATATCCCATATACGGATAAATGGTGGAAGAAAAAAGCAATTAGAAGGTATAAAAATATGCACGAACAAGACAGAATTAAACCAGAACAACTATTCTATTGGGATGTTATTGGGTTAACCTGGGAAGAAACTATAAGTAAGTATATGGAAGAGGTGGGGCGATGATGGAAAAAACACTACTAATATCTTTATTTGTTATTGAGATTATAGCTTTTTGGTGGTTAATTTTGGAAGCAAAGTCATCAAGAAAACAAATAGAAACAATACTGGAAGTTGAAAGACAAATCCTAAAACTTGAGAAAATAATAATCTCGATGGAAAAAACCATAATTAAAAAGGTAAACGGTATAAATGATTTTACTAAAAGAGAAAAACTTTTATTAGAAAACGAAAAATTAATAAAAAAAGAACATTAAACGAACCAAGACCAATCACTAATATCGACAGAAGGATTGATGTTAACAAAAAATTATTGGGACTTATAGAATCTTACATCTAAATGGAAACCACCACACTACATAAATTTTCACAAGAAGAGTACTGGACTGAGGAATATGAAAAGTTCAATACCCTTCCACGTGATAGGAGTTTGGATACCAACCTATTTAATATTGGCACTAAAAAAGACCCAGAATTGGTAACGTATAAACATAAAAAGAATCACCACAACATAAGTGATGTAGAATGGAGGAAATTATGTTTTTCACCATTTGTTAATACCCAACTTAGAAGGATTACGGTAGTGGTAGAAAAAGTGGTGGACGAAGGGGTAACCACAAAAGTAAGGATAAGTAAATACTATATGGTTAAGGGTAAGAAATGTGGGGCTAAGTATTTTTGGAAAAAGAGAGAGATGGTTCACGTAACTTTTGATTTGGTAAATAATAACATATACAAGACCACATCACTACAACGTGGTAGAAAAAGAAGTTCCAAAGTATTAAAAAACCCATTCAAGTACTGGAACATAGAACACTTCAAACTAAACGAACTAGAGAGTGATTTAAATTTAAGCGATAAAATCATGACGTTAGGACCAGTAAGAGATTTGGAAACCCTCATCCCTATTGGACGTAGATTTTCCGAAAACCCAAAATACTGGGATACTAAAAATAAAATACAAAGTGGTTTGAACTCATGTTTCAGAGAACTGGTTAAAGAATTATCTTCTGATGATGAGTTATTTAATGTAAGTCTAACCCAGAAAGAAAGTATATTGGACATTGCTAGTACTTGGTTTTGTAAGGTAAGAGAGATAAAAAATCCTGATAGATGGTTATATTATTTTAAGAATAATTATCCTGGTATAAAACCACTAAGAAAGAGAGGTAATAATCTAATACAAACAATACTAAGGGAAGAAGGGATATATTCTAAATTTGCTGTTAAATTATTTAATACGTATAAAGATATAAGTGTGTTGTCCTATTCTATAATGTTAAAAGTGTTAGGCATAGAACTAATACAAGATTTGAACCCAGAACTACTAAGGGAAAAGTATCATTTATGTTGGAATCTTGAGATGGAATTATCATTAACAGAAAAAAGAAACTTCATAGGTATATTAAATTCTTTATTAAGTTCAGACATTGACCTGAATAAGGATGTTAACATGGTAGTATCTGATATAATTTCAGACCATTTAGGTAGACTAAAACCTAGATTAATGAGAGCTGGTATGGATATGAAATTAAAAGCAAAAACCTACGAAGAGTTTGTACAAGAACATATAGAGTGGACTGACCTATTAGATGATATTAATAGTAGTACGACGGTTACTCATATCTATAAAAAAGATTTTTTAAACTACATACAACAACCATTAACAATAGGTGGGGTTAAAATGACCCCAGTAGTGTTAAGAGATACTCATGAATATAGAGATGAAAGTAACAACCAACATAACTGTGTTAAATCTTATGTGGAACATAAAAATACTTGTATTATTTCATTAAGAGATTGTGATGACAATAGAATAACAAATGAGTATGGTCCAAACATAGAAACACCACATAATTTTGATACTATTGATGATGAGAATAGGGTAATGACAAATAGACAGAGTAGAGGTAGGTTTAATACTAGTGTACCGGAAGATTTACAACCATTTATAGAATTGTTAAATTTAAAAATGGTAAGAGCCTCTAAGGAACAGATTTACGGCAAAACACAGGTTATTAAAGAATGTGGGGCAACAGGCACAAGAAAACAAATAGGGAGTATAAATAACGATTGGGAAATCCGAGATGGTTTACCATTTTAAAAAATAAAATTATGGTGGGAATAAAAAAGAATTAATGAAAATGGAAGAAAAAGAAAAAAAAAGATTGATACTCACGAAACATTACACTAATAGTGTAATCGAAGTATACTTAAGTGAGGATGAAACCAACGTATATCAAATAAAATGTTTAACACATAATAGGTGTAAAAAATATACCTTTACTGTAGATAGTTATATTGAAAAAAAAATGATTGGGTATTCTAAAGTGGAAGATTTGATAAATAAATGATTATGGAAATAAAAATATTAATATACTACATAGTCTTTGCGGTAATTGTACTAGTAATAAGTAGCTACATAAACAAAAAAACATAAAGGTATGAAACCTGAAAGAATACTAGAAGACCAAATTATAATGGTAATTAAGACAGTAGAAGACCCAGAAATACCAGTTAATATATACGACCTAGGACTAATATACTTCATCAATATAAAACCATCCGAAGTAGAAAATAAGTTCAATGTGGAGATTGAAATGACTCTGACAAGTCCAAACTGTCCTGTAGTCGAAAGTATGCCTGAAGAAGTTAGGTCTAAGGTTGGGAATTTAGAAAGTGTTAATAAATCTGAGATTACGATAACCTGGTACCCAACATGGGATAAAACGTTCATGAGTGATGAAGCAAAACTAGAATTAGGAATGTTATAAAAAAAGAAACAATTCTAATTTCTTATCGTATAATAATACAATACGAATTTACTAACCTATAAAAAAATTATGAAGAAAATAATCTATCTACTAATACTTTGCTTTTTAAGTTTAACCGGGTACTCAACAGAGCCACCATATAAAGTTGGTGAAGAATACACTTATAAAATAAATTATGGAGTTATTAACGCTGGTTATGCTAAACTTAGTGTTAAAAATTTAAATAAGGGAATTTATACTTTTGAAGGTAAAGGATGGTCTAATTGGGCTTTTGATAATTTTTTTAAAGTTAGAGATACCTACACTTCTTATTATGATTATATTGAAAAAAAACCAGTTAGATTTGTTAGAGATGTGAATGAAGGGGGTCACAGTATAAAACAAGACTATAATTTTAATATTAAAGAAAATAAAGTTGAAACTAAAAAAGGTGAATACAAAATTTTTGATAATTTCCAAGATATGTTGTCTGCATTCTATTATGCGAGGGGTGTTTCTAAAGATGTAATGTTAGAAGACTCTGTAATACTTTTAAATATTTTTATGGATGAGGAAGAATATGAAATGGGTATTAAATATATTGGTGATGAGGTTGTAGAAACAAAATTAGGTGCAATAAAATGTATGGTATTTATACCTACATTACAAGAGGGTAGAATATTTAAAGATGAGGAAAGTATGAAAATATGGATTAGTGATGATAGTAATAGAGCTTTAGTTAAAGTAGAAACAAAAGTTTTAATAGGAACAATTAAAGTTATGTTAAATTCAGTTAAAAATGTTAACCTTTAATTTGGTGGTCTAAATTAAATTTTGTATCTTTGTGGTATGGAAACAAAAAATAATATATACGAATCAGACCTCTACGACGAAATGAATTTAGCGGATTTTAGTATGTGGTTAGATAATAACATACACCTTATCCTGAGTAAAAAACAAACAAAAATATTCAAGAAACTTAAAATGGTGTTTGAAGATGTAAAACTATTTGGGAAAAGTACTGACGTTAACAAATATTACGAAACAAATCTTAAGGACTCATATGAAAAAGATTCATTAAATTGGGTGTTAGAATATAGTGTTGCAAATTAAAATAAATTAATAATTAAAAAAAATAAATTAGTATGGGAGCAAAAACAACAATGGAGGTTAGAGGACATCACATATGTTCACTAACCAACTACGAAGTGAGACAAAGAATAGTAAAACCGAAAATTAGGAAAGTTGGAAATAAAGAAGTACCTTCTTCTGGTGGTGTGGAAGTTATGGTTTATAGGGGTAAGAAAAAAATTGAAGGTGGGTTAAAAGATATTAAATTAGCAGCTCAAAAAATCTACGATATATTAAAATCAGAAAGTAGGGAAAGTACCGTATCAAAAAAAAATATTAAAAAATACAACCTAGTTTAAATATAAAACCCCGTCATGGGGTTTTATTTTATTATATTAATATTTATTACTAAACACCAAAGGATGAATTTAAGTTTTACAGACATATTAAGTAACGTTATTTTAGAAAACTCTAGGTATGAAGTTTTGGTAAATAAGTTTACCAAAGTAAAAAAGAAAGGGCAAAAACCTAAAATAGAATTAGACACACTAAGAGATTTAATGATGTCAGACCCAACCACCAAACAAGATGTAGAAAGTGGGGAACAGGAAATCAAGAGAGTAGGAGCTTACTCACAATGGATTATAAAACAATGGATGGGGTTACAACAAAAGGCAGATGAAGTTTATGCTTATGGGAGTAATGAGTGGGGTGTTAAGTTAGAACAACTCCAAGAACAGTT
>Ga0115001_10000134_pt1 | contig 48015 bp, 46 predicted proteins | sample ArcticOcean_MG_C_12_FD_89869 | JGI IMG/M metagenome (GOLD analysis project Ga0115001, IMG submission 89869) | Marine microbial communities from western Arctic Ocean - ArcticOcean_MG_CB8_130 | ecosystem: Environmental > Aquatic > Marine > Oceanic | place: Arctic Ocean: Canada Basin | collected... | reverse complement strand
TTGGTCGAAGTCATTGACTAATTAAACGGCCTAATTAAATTTGTTTGCAATGTCAAGTTAATTCTTATAAAGTACGAACATACTAATGTTAGAATGTATAAGTCGAATTGACTCATTTTGATTTTAAAAGTGAGCCATATTCATATAATAATTAATAAGAGGAGTGAGATAATGAATAGATTTAAAAGTATAGCCTTAGTTCTAGCAGGAACAGTCGTCGCCTCAGTATCATTTATTGCCACCGCAAACGAAACGATCAAAATTGGAGTTTCGCAACCCTTAACTGGTGCTGTTGCAGCTTCAGGTAACTATGTAACTCAAGGTGCCCAAATTGCGGAATCGTTTATCAACGATGCGGGCGGTGTTCTTGGCAAGAAAATAGAACTCGTAATTGAAGATAATAAGAGTAATCCGAAAGAAGCAGTGGCGACAGCGGAGAAACTCATCATTCGCGATAAAGTTTCGGTCATGATGGGAGCCTGGAGTTCTACCTATACTCTGGCTGTTATGCCGAAGTTGATGGAATATGGTGTCCCAATGGTCGTCGAAACATCGTCATCGGGCAAGATTACAACCTCAGGTAATCCGTGGATTTTTCGCATTAGTCCCACCTCACAGATGGAAGCAAAATCCTTTGGTACCAAAGTAGATCAGTTCAAAATCAAAAAAGCCGACTTTATTGTGGTCAACAATGACTGGGGTCGTGGTGCTTCTGAGGCTTTTCAGGAAGTACTCAAGGCAAAAGGTATTTCTGTTGGAACTGTGGAAACAATGGATGCCAAGGCCACTGATTTAAGTGCGCAGCTTGCCAAGATTAAATCTTCCGGTGGCGATACTTTATTTGTGACTTCTGGTGTCGAACAAATCACGCTTGTACTTAAGCAGATGAAAGAGCAAAGATTGAACCACCAGGTAATTACAACGGGTGGATCATCGTCGCCAGATCAGCTTATAAGCCAGGCTGGAGCCGCTGCCGAAGGTTCGAATCATTTGCTGTTCTTCGCTCCCTGGTTTCCCGAGTCAGCACCCAATCCATCAGTTGCTACAAAATTCGTCAATGAATGGAATAAGCGAGGTCATAACTTCGCTGGTTTGACTGAGGGTTTTCGCGGTCATGACGGGATCATGACCATTGCAGCTGGTATTAAAGCTGCTGGGAAAAATGATTCAAAGGCAATTCAGCAGGCACTTTGGGACGTCAAAGTTAAAGGCGTTAATGGCAACATTGAGTTCATAAAGCAAGGCCCTGCTGGTAAAGAAAGCGCCCAAAATGTACCGAACGTCTATGTCGTGACAATCAAGGATGGAAAGATAGCCCTTCCATAAATACAGCTGTGATATGTTAACGAAAGAGTAACTTTTATCGTTGTTAACAATGCCCCCTTTTCCGGGGTTTAGTCCAGGAAAAGGGGAGAATTACGAATCTTAGCGGTATGATTAAAACCTAGTCGGCTGCTAAACCTGGGAAGTCGCCATGGCAGAATTTCTTCAACATATTTTAAACGCAATAGTCCTGGGTGGCACATATGCGCTGCTCGGTATTGGATTGACGCTTATTTTTGGCATTATGAAGGTCGTCAATTTTACCCATGGCGAATTATATTCCTTTGGCGCTTATATGATTTTCATGTTTTCAGCGATGCTTGGGCTAAACTTTTTTCTTGCCATCATTCTGAGCATGGTTTTGGGTGTATTGTTAGGCGGAATTATTGAGTTCGCGCTGCTGCGCCCTCTTCGAGGCGCCAATATCGATACCACGATGTTAGTGATGATAGGTGCGTGGATTGTGATGCAGAACCTCGAACAATTAAGTTGGGGTGGTGTCGCAAAATCGATTAATCATCCTTTTCCTTTAGATCCGTTGGTAATAGGCGAGGTTTCTGTTTCTTGGATTAGAGTTTTTGTATTTTTCTTCGCAGTTATCTTGATTATAGGAAGTTACTATCTAATTAATAACACCAAACTCGGCAAGTCGATGCGTGCGACTTTCCAGGATCGTGACATCGCCGCGCTGATGGGTGTTAATATCAATCGTGTGTATACAGCGACTTTTGCATTGGGATCAGGTCTCGCGGCAACTGCCGGGGCTTTGCTTGGTCCCGTTTTTGTGGTCACACCCACAATGGGTGATATGGCCGCACTAAAGGCATTCGCTATCGTTATTCTGGGTGGCCTAGGCAGCATTGCTGGAGCGACCATAGGCGGTTTTATTCTAGCTTTGGCCGAGGAAATGGGTGCCGGTTACATATCGTCTGGATACCGTGACGCAATGGGTTTCATACTAATTATACTTGTATTGATCTTTCGCCCAACGGGACTGTTCGCGTTGAAGGAGCGATACGGATGAGTCGTTGGATTAGTATTTTGTGGTTAGCGTTTCTATTTTCGATCCCGTTATGGATGATCGATCTCTATGTTCTTCACATACTAATTAATACCGGCATTTTTGTCATCGCCGCTATGAGTCTCAACTTGTTGCTTGGATATACCGGACAGTTGAGCCTTGGTCATGTCGCGTTCTTCGGTATTGGCGCTTATGTCAGCGCACTAGTTTCTCTTGGCTTCGATCTTGAACTAACTGACACATATACATTTGTATTCGATGCAAAACCGGTGTGGATAGCGTTCCTGTCTGGAATTATCGCTGCTGGCCTGTTCGGTTGGTTAATCGGTAGAGTCGCCTTTAAGGTCCGAGGGGCATATTTTGTAATCGTTACTATCAGTTTTGCCGAAGTTGTCCGCCTGGTTAGTCTTAACTGGATCGATCTAACTGAGGGGCCTATGGCGCTTAATAATATCCAGCCATTTACTCTCGGAATTCCCAATCTATGGGAAATGACACTATATCAAAAGATACCAAATTACTATCTTGTCCTAGTCGTTGCGATTGTTTGTTATATTTTAATTCGACGACTTGTCCACTCGCGCATAGGGAGAGCGATGATTGGCCTTCGTGAAAATGAACCGTTGGCCACTTCAGTGGGTGTCAATGTCACCCATTACCTGGTTATAGCAACCGTTATTTCTGCTGCCATGGCCGGTGCTGCTGGTGGGCTTTACACGCACTATTTCCGAATTATTGACCCTGATATTTTCTTGTTTATTTATACGGTAACCATGGTGATTATGGTTGTTTCTGGTGGAAAAGGTACACTTGCTGGCCCTATCGTCGGTGGGATCATTTTTGGTCTTCTGCCCGAAATACTGCGAGAATTTGCAGCACCTGAGATGCAATGGATAATTTACGGCATTGCTATGATCTTGATCGTCTTTTTCCTCCCTGACGGCATAGTTCCAGCGCTTAAAAACTGGTGGAAGAACCACAGATCTAAGCGTACGGATAGTGCTGAAATGGATGCTGGAACATGAAAACAGTTAAATCTGATATGTCTGAAGTTCTACTGAATGTCGAAAACATTGCCATTAGTTTTGGCGGACTGGTTGCGATTTCTGACCTTAGTTTTAACGTTCACAAAGGTGAGATTGTGAGTCTTATAGGGCCAAACGGTGCAGGTAAAACGACGGCTTTTAACATCATAACTGGTTTTCTAAAACCCAACTCAGGTAGCATTACTTATCGAGATAAGTCGCTAACAGGACTTGCCGCCCATCAGGTAGCGAAATACGGCGTTGTTAGAACGTTTCAGAAAACCAGCGTGTTCGACGGCAACACTGTTATCGAAAATATCATGATGGGGCTGCATCTTAATGGGCGTTGTAAGGTTTGGGAAGTATTGCTCGGGCTTCCACGCGTTAGCATTGAGAATACCCGACTTGAAGAGCGAGCTCTAGAGATTCTAGATCTGGTTGGCCTGTCGAATAGAGCGAGTGACATGGCCTCCGACCTAGCCTACGGCGAATTACGGTTACTCGAGGTTGCTATAGCCTTGGCCGCGGAGCCGGCACTATTATTATTAGATGAGCCAGCATCCGGCATGAACCCGTCTGAAACGGCAAGTTTCATGAAAACCGTCTCCAAAATTCGTGATGAAGGAACAACAATCTTACTGGTCGAGCATGATATGCGCATGGTAATGGGAATTTCTGATCGAGTAGTCGTCCTAAATCAGGGTGAGATCATTGCCAGTGGGACTCCAAAGGAAATCCAGAATAATCCAAAAGTAATTCATGCTTATCTCGGATATGGAGACGAAGATGCTTGAAATTGAAGGGTTGAACTGCTATTACGGTAAAATTGAAGCAGTTCGTAATCTGTCTTTAAAAGTAGAAAAAGGTCAGTTGGTTACTTTAATCGGTGCGAATGGGGCAGGAAAATCGACCACCCTTAAATCGATTTCTGGAATCTTACCCGCCTCGAGTGGCCGTATTTTGTTCGAGGGTGAAGATATCACCAAGGCTTCAGCGCGCACCATATTGGATCTTGGGATTGCCCATTGCCCTGAGGGCAGGAGAGTTTTCCCTTATATGTCCGTTCAAGAAAATCTTGATATGGGTTGTTTTCGACGTAGCGACCTTAAGCAGATTGAATCTGATCTCGAGGGTATTTTTGATCGTTTTCCTATCCTAAAGGAACGACGTCTTCAAATGGCCGGAACTTTGTCTGGTGGAGAGCAGCAAATGCTTGCAATCGGAAGGGCGTTGATGTCGCGACCAAAATTTGTCTTGTTCGATGAACCTTCACTTGGGTTGGCACCAAATCTGGTAAAAACAACCTTCGACATAATTTCCGAGATCAGGGATCAGGATGTTACAGTACTTTTAGTCGAACAAAATGCTTACGCAGCGCTGGCGCTATGTGATCACGCCTATTTGCTTGAATCAGGTGAAGTTACTTTGCAGGGCACTGGCGAAGAACTCAAAGGAAATGATTATGTGAGGGAAGCCTATCTTGGTGGCTAGGGATCCGACAGATTCCTGAAAACTTTTGATTTACATAAACGAATTTAAATATATCTCACTTAAGAATCAATATACGGAGTGAATGGTTTATGAATTTCGATACTGATAGCCTGTTAGAGAAATGTGACGTTCACGAAAATACTTTGGCTCCCGCCTGTGAACCCTGGAGTAAGAAAATTAACTAGGGCGACATATTCCGATTGGTTGATTTGGAGCGACAGCAGGCCGTTGACCTCCTTTGTTATAATGCCGAGGACACTGCGGAACGCTACAACGCAACCAATACGTTCAAACTAAATAAAATGATTTACATCGGTAAGGGTGCAGTACTTTGGTCAGTTAAAGCACGAAAAATGATGACAGTCATTGATGACACCTGTGGCCAACATGATACGCTTGCTGGATGCTGTTCTATCGAGATTGACAAGGTTCGTTATGATGTAACCAATACGCAGAGTTGTCAGGCCAACTTTGAACCCGAATTGAAAAAATACGGCATGGGTGAAAAGGATATTGCGGCCAACATAAATTTTTAAATGAATGTACCCGTTGAGGGTGATGGGTCTGTCGCCATCGCTGACAGTGTGTCGAAGCCAGAAGACTATGAAGAACTTCGTGCTGAAATGGATTTTCTTGTTGTAATTTCTAACTGTCCCCAACGCGGCAATCCCTGTTCTGATTTTGAACCCACACCGGTTCGAGCTATTGTATACTCTCCGCTGCCAGGCTTAAAAATACATTTTTGTTTTTGAATGTCAGCCAACCATTCCTTTGCTAAAGCATCGACTAATCGCCAGGCTTATCGGAAAAGGGAATTAAATACCGATTTAATTTTTAACCAGAAAATGCTAAATACCACATTTCCCATATCCAGTTCGGCTTGATCCGGAGACGAGTCCACTGTGCTGCCGTCAGTACTACCCATGACTGCCTCTAGGTTGCTTGCGAAATTTTGGGTCATACGGTTGGCAATAGCATTAACAATGCCACCGCGACTAAACTGAGCCAAAGTTCCGGTTAAAGCGAAGGCGACTTTAACATCTACCTGTGTGGCGGCCCCGGTTTCTGTTTCGGAGAGTTGATAATTGATAATGCCTCTGGCACGCGTACTATGACCTTTGTCGAAGCCATTAGCATCGATGTTGCCTGTGAAATTAGAAGCATCGGCTATAACCTCAGCTTCGAATGCAAAATTGGTGCGGATTGGCCCAAGTTTAATGACTATACCACCTTTAATGTTATTGTCCCTGGGTGCTTCGGTTAGTGAAGCACCTGGCATACAGTTAGTCACTTGCTCGAGGTTTTGGAACATGTCCCAGACCACAGCACGCGGATGTTTTAATTCAAAATTTTGCGTCAAAGTTGTCATATTTCCTACAGACGCTAGTTTGGAAGTATGACCCTCTTTATTATCCTTGCCCTGTGTGGTTCCGACTTCAACCGGCACTTCATCAATAGTCAGATTTTCTTGAGCTTTGAGTGCACTGCCATCAGCTAGACGTTTATCCAGGACCTTGCGAATGGCGTTAACAATGCCGACATAGCCGGTGCAGCGGCATAGGTTACCGCTGAGTTCGATGCGCAATCTAGCATCGTCAATCTCTGGCAGGCGCGTGATGATGTCACGCGCTGTGACTAACATTCCGGGTGTGCAAAAACCGCATTGCAGGCCATGTTCTGACGTAAATGCTTCGCGTAAATCGGAAAACAACGGGTCTTTATCAAACCCTTCGATAGTCCAGATGTTGGCATCATCGCAGGCGATCGCATAGGAAATACAGGAACGCGCAGGATTACCATTGAGGTTAATCGTGCAGGCGCCACAGACACCCTGTTCGCAACCTAGGTGGGTGCCAGTGAGCAATAGTTCTTCGCGCAGAAAATCGGCGAGACTGGTTCTTGGCTCGACGCTGGCAGTATGTTTTTTTCCATTAACTGTGAGGGATATGGTCTTCACAATGATTGAACCTGTTTGATACAGCGACGCAAGGCAGTTCTATGCATCTGACCACTCAACGGATTCAGGTCCAGAGCATTTTTTGTTATGCAGGCATCGATAGCTTCGTCAGAAGTCAGCAGATCAATAGCGTCAGTGATAACGACTGGATGCGTATCTGTGGCACCGATGACGACGCGACAATAGTCTCGGCTGGGATCGATCACGACAGCACTCATAGCTTCGGCAAAGTCGCCAGTTTTACGGCAGAACTTGTAATATCCCCAGCGCGCTTGCTTAGAGAACTTCGGGATACGTACGGCTGTGAGAATATCATCGAAATCGAGTTTCGTTTCAAAAGCAGAGTCCATAAACTGATTGAGTCCAACTCGTCGCTCACCATTCGGACCAGAGATAACGGCTTCAGCACCGGCGGCAGTCAAAGAGATAACCCAGTCTGCAGATGGGTCGGCATGGGCCAAACTGCCACCAATGGTGCCCTGGTTACGTATTGCTCGATAAGCAATTCCCGCAGCAACGCTATTCATCATACCATTCGTAACATCTGGAATTTTACCGTCTTCTATACTGGCGTGGGTAATACAGGCGCCAATTATTATGGTGTCAGAGTCATCAGATACGGTTTTGAGCTCGGGTATAAGCGAAATATCTACCAGCTGGTTGACGCGTGACAGGCGCATATTAAGCATCGGGCCGAGGGATTGTCCCCCCGCTTTTACCTTGCTATCGCCTTGACCTTCGGCAAGTAAGGTCAAGGCCTCTGCAAGGTTTTTTGGGCGGACATATTCGAATGCGGCCGGTTTCAAGACTGAGCTCCCGCTTGAGCTTCAGCAATGGCAGCAAGAATGCGCCTGGGTGTAACAGGTGTTTCAAGAACTTCAACCCCTATTGGCGCAAGGGCATCGTTAATCGCATTGGCGATTGCTGCAGGTGGGCCAATTGCGCCACTCTCGCCTATTCCTTTGACACCAAATTCGGTGTTGGGTGAAGGCGTTTCCATATGTTCGATACGAAATGCCGGTATTTCGGTAGGCCCCGGCAACAAATAATCGGCCAGAGTAGAGGCCAGTGGTTGGCCCACTGAGTCGAATGGCATTTCCTCATAAAGTGCGGTTCCTATGCCCTGGGCTGCACCGCCGAAAACCTGTCCATCGACTACCATTGGGTTAATCATGGTGCCACCATCTTCTACGATGACGTAATCGAGAATTTCGACATGTCCCAGCTCGGTGTCGACCGCGACGACGACAGCATGGGAGGCGTAGCTAAAGGTACCGGTATCAATTTTAGGTCTGTATCCAACGGTGACCTCAAGTCCACCTGGATCAACATCGGCAGCTAAGATCTGTGGTTTGTAGTACCAAGCTTCAGCGATTTCGGCCAAGCTTATGCTCGACGCCGCCCCTTTGGCTTGGCCATCGATAATCTGAACTTCTTTAAGATCAAGCTTCATCAGATGCGCCGCGATTTTTGCAGCTCGTTCAGCCAGTGCTTTGCAAGCTGTAGATACCGCACCACCAGACATTACAGCGCATCGTGATCCCCAGGTACCGGTGGAATAGGGCGTATACTGAGTATCACCATGCACCAGCCGTACGTCTGCGGGGTCAATACCAAGAATTTCATTAGCCACCTGGGCCAGGGTTGTTTCCATGCTTTGCCCGTGAGAATGGGCGCCAATGCGTAATTCTAATGATCCATCGGGGGTTAACCGGGCGACGGCCTGTTCTTGCCCTGGTATCATTGGAACACCCCATGCGTGATAGACCGATGTGCCATGGGCTCCCTGTTCGCAAAAAGTGCAGAAACCTATACCGATTCGGCGGCCATCTTTTTCATTTGTTGCTTGTCGTTCACGTATGCCTTTTAAGTTTATCGATTCGACGGCGCGACGTAGGCTTTCCGGGTAATCTCCGCTATCGAACGCTTTACCCGTTATGTTGGTATAAGGCATGGCGGTGGGCGGCACTAAATTCTCAAGGCGGACTTCGTAGGGTTCGCGTCCGACTTTTCTAGCAATAGCGTCAATCATCAGTTCCATTGCAAAGCAGACACTGGTTCTCGCGACTCCACGGTAAGGGAGAATTGGCGGCTTGTTCGATGAAATAGAGTTAATGTTGCATTGAAAGGCTGGAACAATATATGGCCCGGGTAAGATACTGGCCACCTGGGCGCCTTCTAAACAGGCTGAAAACGGGTAGGCAGAGTAAGCGCCTGCATTGACCGCGCCTACGGCTTCAAGCCCAAGAATTCGGCCGATGTCATCGGCATAGGCGGTGACTTGGTATTCATGCTCGCGGCAATTTGCATTGGCAGTTAAATGTTCTCGGCGATCTTCGATCCAGCGCACCGGGTGTCCACACTCCATCGCCAGCCAGCCGAGACAAATTTCTTCTGGTGTAAGAATACCCTTGTAGCCGAAAGCACCACCCACATCAGGGGAGATGATACGAACGTTCGCCTGACTCAGGTTCAGGCATTCAGCCAGTCCAGTTCTAACAATATGGGGCATCTGGGTGGAGGTGTAGAGTACTAGCTGATCCATGCGATTATCCCAGTAAGCAACGACACCTTTGCCTTCAATGGGTGCCATACATTGACGGTTAGTCCGAATCTGCCGAGTGACAGTGATAGAGGCATTTGCCTTAGCTTCTGATAGATCGCCGTCCCATTTCGACTCAAGATAGACATTATCACCCCAATCTTCGTGAACTAGTACGGCTCCTTTTTGCTGGGCACTAACCATGTCGACAATCGCGGGTAATTCATCAAAATCAACGACGAGTTCTTCTAAAAAATCCTCTGCCTGCGCTCGATTATCACCCACGCACATAGCGACCAGCTCACCGACGTGACGTACCTTGTCAGATGCCAGTGGTGACTGTTCTGACTTTTTGAAACCTGCCAGGCTGGTCATCGCGCAAATGGCTTTGACGCCACTCATATTGCTCCAACAGAAAGCCTTGTGTTTCAGATTTTCGGGTATGGTTATGGCATTGATTCGAGCATGGGCAAGCGGGCTACGGAGAAAAGCAACCTCCTTCATCCCTGACATTTTTATATCGGCAACAAACTGACCACGTCCTCGCAAATAACGGTCATCTTCTTTACGAAGAAGTCGACCGCCAACGCCTTTATTTGACCTTGCATTTGAAACCATGAATATCCTCTATGATTATTGTTACGAGGAGAGCCAGAAATAAAAATGATGGAATCGAGTTATTTCGGACCTATAGTTCATTTCTTCTTTTAAACAACCTAACATTCTATAATTAGAACCATATTATAATTTAATCTGCAAATCAAGCAGTGATAGTGAAAGCCTGAATCATTCTCGAGTAGTGGATTCTAATAAGTTTGAAAATTAAGATATACAATTCAATTTTAACGAGACTAACGTTTGTTTTTATATAGATCAGGCACGCGTATGTTCCCGCGGCAGAATTCCATTTTTAAAGTTTGGCGTTTAAATTTTACAGCAATTCGATATCGAAGCGGATACAGTCTCCGCGATAGATAATTTCTGCGATATAGATAGCAATATTTTGATCGTTTCGTACCACACAACGCACTTCTGCAGTTGATGTGTTTACATCCACCTTAAGTAAGTGAGCTGTTTCCATCTCGGCGGCGCTAATAATCAAGGTTTGATGGGCCTGACCAATTTTAATATCAGGTAGTTCGGTAAGAACAGCCAGGGCGGTACGAGTTTTAAAATCTTCTGGTGACATATCGTAAACCGATTTGGCTATGTGCACATTGACCAGTCCATAAGGGCTATTATTTTTTAATTGCACGCTCCTCAGAAATACGTATTCGTCGGCCAATTCGCCTCCCCTTGGGCCGAGTCTGGGGCTAGGTGGGTTTTCAACCTTCAGGAATTTTGGAACATTGTCTTCGATCGTTTGAAGTAGGGAAGAAAGACCGATCTCTAGAGTCATCCAACGTGTTTCTTCAGGTTCTTTAGTAACATAGGTGCCTTTACCTTGTTTGGCGCTGAGCAATCCTTCTGAGGTAAGGTTATCCACAGCTTGACGGATTGTGATGCGGGCTACACCAAATTCCGCTTCCAGTTCTGGAATCGACGATATCTTATCGCCGAGTTTCCAACGCCCTTGTTCTATGCGTCGCCTGAGTGTCGAAGCAACCTGTATATAAAGTGGGATGTTACTGCGTTGGAAAACATCTGATTTTTGTTTAGCTTTATTCAATTCTCATTTACTCGTATAGATAACTTAAGCGTAATTAATATTTTATAGAATTAAAGTATACAGGTTAAGTATTTTTTCTGAGGTTATATTTAAGTCTTTGTATATTAGATGAACTGCCAAAGGCAAATTTTTTAACCCTCTTGCACCAGTGAAGTTCGTTGACATTTGCGCCAATACAAACAGTAGTTCCATATTGGGATTAAAGCCTATCTAACAAAATAATTTAAACGTCTATACATACTAATGTTAGTATGTTTAAATGCACATTAGTTCCAGATTGTGATTATAGCCTATCTGACAAATGATTTAAAACATCTACACATACTAATGTTATAATGTTTAAATATGCTCTGTATGCGCAGTGATTTATCGGCGAAATTGGTATAAGACAAAATGAAAAAATGACTAAAAAAGTAAATTTAAATGCAGATATGGGTGAGGGTTTTGGTGCTTATGATATTGGCAACGATGAAGCATTACTTAAGGTAATTGGCTCGGCAAATATTGCCTGTGGTTTTCATGCTGGCGATCCTAATGTGATGCATCGAGTAGTTATGCTTGCCAACGAAAATGGCGTTAGTATTGGTGCGCACCCTGGCTTTAACGACCTATGGGGATTCGGCAGACGCCGGATTGATATGAAACCACGCGACCTTGAATATGCTATTGCCTATCAAATCGGAGCATTGCACGCCATTGCGGCATACACCGGTGACAAGGTGACCCATGTCAAACCTCACGGTGCTTTAAATAACATAGCGGCAGAGCAATTTAATATTGCGATGGCAATCGGACGAGCGATAAAGACGGTCGATTCGAGTCTGATATATGTTGCCTTGTCCGGAAGTGAAATGGAAAGAGCTGCACAAGAGTTGGGTTTGCCTCTGGCTCGAGAAGGATTTGCTGACCGTCAGTATGACGACGAAGGCAATCTGGTGTCCCGGAAAATTGAAGGCGCTGTGATCAAGGATCATGAGATAGCTAAGCAACAGGCGATTCGAATGACCGCGGATAATGAAATTGTTACTCGAAGTGGCAAAGTTATCAGACGGCAGGTTGATAGCATTTGTGTGCATGGTGACGAACCGACCGCGGTGTTGGTTGCAAAGGCTGTCCGAAGCGGTTTGGAATCCGCTGGAATTGCAGTTGTTCCGCTCACCGAAATGGGCCTTTAGCGAGTCTGCCTGTTAACACTAGAGTATGTTTTGAAGTTGTGAGGAAATTTAAGGTGATTGTAATATTAGTCATGAATAATCCACTTTAATAACCCCGGCAAGTAGATTTTTAGTATTGGAGAATGAATCAATGCAAGAGAACACAAAAAAAATTGCAATCATAGGTGGAACCGGTGCACTTGGCGGTGGGCTTGCTTATCGATGGGCAAAGGCCGGTCTACCCATTGTAATCGGATCCAGGACAAGTAGTAAGGCCGAATTTGTAGCGAGTGAATTGATGTTTAGTCTCCGCGAGGCTTCTATTACCGGAACCGATAACCGCTCCGCAGCAGCCATTGCTGACATCGTCGTTATCACTGTCCCTTTTTCTCATCACTCGGCTATTTTACAAGAAATCGCGGACGAAGTTGATGGTAAAATCGTAGTTGACGCGACCGTGCCGCTGATGCCACCAAAAGTCGGAACTGTGCAGCTGCCTAATGGTCGATCGATTGCCTGTCGAACGGCCGAGGTCCTCGGCGACAAGGTCGACGTGGTTGCTGCATTTCACAATGTTGCCGCCGATAAATTACGCGGTGAGGGGCCTATCGATTGTGATGTATTGGTGTGCGGTGATAAAAAGGCCGCCCGTCAGCAAATTATCAATCTCGTTGATTCGCTTGAAATGCGTGGTCTCCACGCTGGCCCGCTGGTCAATTCGGCTGCTGCGGAGGCACTGACATCTGTGTTGATTACCATCAACAGGCATTATCAGGTACCTGGTGCGGGTATTCGAATAACGGGCGAGTTGAAGCCTTTGGATGCACCCAATAACTAACATGGCCTCAACTTTTTCGCTCTCTAGTGAGCAGGTTCCAACTGAGGATGTTCTACAGAACTCATTAAGTCTGATTGGCCTTTCTGACATGCCGCTTATCATGCCTGGTGATGATTTGGTTTCTGTCATAATTGACAGGATTGAACAATCTGCAACAAAGGTTTTCGAGGGCGATATTTTTGTCATCGCTCAAAAGATCATTTCTAAAGCTGAAAATTGCTATGTTGATTTGCGCACGATTACTCCTTCTTCAAAAGCCCTTGAGCTAGCCGAGATTGTCGAGAAAGATCCGTGTCTGGTTGAAGTTATCCTCTCAGAATCAAGCGATGTCGTCGCCTATCGTCAAGGCGTATTAATTGTTACCCACCGCAATGGTTATGTGATGGCAAACGCGGGTGTTGACGCTTCGAACCTTGAACCTGATGGTGATGGTAGCGAACGGGTACTTCTGTTACCACTGGATGCAGATGCTTCCTGTGCCCATCTGCGGCAGGCCTTCGAAAATCATTTCGGATGTCGAATTGGTGTCATTATTAACGATAGCGTCGGACGACCATGGCGTAACGGCTCGGTCAGTCTGGCACTGGGCGTTTCTGGACCACCCGCTGTCTGGGATAGAATTGGTCAGCAGGACTTATACGGGCGTGAACTTCAAGTCACCCAAATAGGCTTCGCTGATCAAATTGCGGCTGCGGCTGCTTTGGTTATGGGTGAGGGGGCCGAAGGAATTCCAGTGGTTAAAGTCGGAAACCTCGCTTGGGAAACATCGACTACTAATGGTCGTCAATTATTACGTGACAAAAAGCAGGATCTTTTCCGGTGACTGAAACTACAAAGCAGCTGAAACCAGATAAGCAGCAATCGAGTAACGAGATTCGGATGCCCGGACCCGTTGTTGCAATATGCGGTGGTGTAGGTGGCGCCAAACTTGCTCTGGGGCTTTATCGTATCCTCGAGCCCGATGCATTATCTATAATCATAAATACGGGTGACGACTTTGAGCATTTAGGTCTGCACATTTCGCCTGATATTGATACGGTGACTTATACGCTGGCCGACCTTAATAATAAGGAAACTGGTTGGGGGCGCCGCGACGAAACCTGGACGTTTATGAAGTCCCTGGAAGCACTCGACGCAGAGACCTGGTTTATGTTGGGGGATGGAGACCTGGCAATTCATGTTGAACGAAGCAGGCGACTGGCTGGTGGTGAATCACTTAGCGCTATTACTGCAAGCTTCGCGAGGAACCTCGGGATTTCGGCGAATCTATTGCCGATGACGAATGACAAGTTCAGTACGGTGGTAAAAACGAAGCAGGGGGTTTTATCGTTCCAGGACTATTTCGTTCGCCAACAAGCCAAACCTTGTGTGGAGCGTATCGATTTCGATGGAATTGATAGTGCCAGTCCGAGTGACGAAGTATTGGCCGCGGTGAGTCAACCCAATCTTAGTGCTATTATTATTTGTCCATCGAATCCATTTCTCAGTATAGACCCGATACTGTCAGTTCCTGGTATCAAGCAGGCGATCAGAGCCAGCAGTGCACCGGTAGTTTGCATCTCACCTTTGATCGGTGGACATGCGGTTAAGGGCCCAACTGCAAAAATTATGACTGAACTTTCGTTTCCGGCGACTGCGAGCGCTATTGAAAATCACTACAGTGAATTGATCGATGGTTTAATCATTGATCTTGTCGATAGGGATGAGAGCGTTGATATCTCGAGGCCTAATTTAGTGACGAAAACATTAATGAACAGCACTGAGGATCGTGAAGAATTAGCGCGGGCTGCATTAAAATTTGCCAAAAGTTTGTGACAGAGCAATCGTAAAAATAATGAGGCTGAACGACTATAAGGCCATGACCAGGAATTATTATGTGGATTATTATACCTTGCAAAAGGCTCGAACTTGCCAAGTTAAGATTAGCGCCGGTTCTCTCGACAATGGAGCGCCGTGGCCTGGTAGAGGCTATGCTGTTTGATGTGCTCGAAGCAGCAACTGCCACTCAAAATATTGATGGAGTCATGGTCGTTAGTAGTGATCCGACGGCTGAAAAAATTGCGGCATCATTTGGCGCCGAATGTTTTTCGAAGCATAGCGATAGAGGCCTGTCATGCGCACTAACTGCGGCGAGAACCTATCTAAAGTCTGAAGCGGTAAACGGTGTTATGACGATATCAGCCGACCTGCCATCGCTGTCCTCGAGCGACATTAGTCTGGTGTTGACATCTTGTCAGGGTGATCAATCAGGTATATGCCTGGCGCCTGCGACTAAGGATCTCGGTACTAATTTGGTCGCGACTTCGTCTGCAAGCGATATTCCCTATATGTTTGGTAACAAGAGTTTTAATAAACATTTATCAGCCGCTCGAGCATGTGGTATTGAGCCAACAATCATTCGTAGACCTGGCCTTGGATTCGACATTGATCGGCCGGAAGATCTACTGGAGTTTGTTGAGCAAGTATCAGTCGAGCCAGTAGCACTCGATAAGGCATCAAAAGGCCGGACATTTCACTACCTTCAAGAATTTGGCATTCCAGGGCATTTTTCACGGTTTAAGGAAAGTGGTTCATTAAATCAAGTAGTGGAGAGAATTTGCTAATGTCGGAATTAAACAACAGCAGTCAAATAAAAAAACTAACCGCTGAAGATTTACTGCAGATGTCTGCTGATGGATGTCGGATTGACGATCACCAGGCTAATTTATTGATTCAAGATCTTGATCCGAACGCGCTGATGGCGGCTGCCTCGTTATTGCGTGATCAGGGGCACGGATCGGCTATTTCCTATTCACGGAAAGTGTTTATACCCTTGACCAAGCTTTGTCGAGATGTCTGTCATTACTGTACCTTCGCCCAGACGCCTAAACGTGGAAAGGCTAATTTTCTATCACTAGAAGAAGTTCTCGATATCGCCCGTGCGGGAGCTGAAGCTGGATGCCGAGAGGCACTTTTTACACTCGGGGACAATCCAGAAGCTCGATATTCAGTGGCACGTGAAGAACTTGACCTCATGGGGCAGGCGTCGACCTTATCCTATTTGAACTATTGTGCAGATGAAGTTTTTAAACAAACTGGCTTGTTGCCACACGCTAACCCTGGGCTTATGGACCCAACTGATATAGCCGCTTTGCGCGAAACCTGTGTGTCACAGGGTATCATGCTGGAAAGTGCGTCAGAACGATTGTGCGAGAAGGGTCAACCGCATTATGGCTCGCCTGACAAGTTACCTCAGAGACGTCTGGATACAATCCGCTGGGCAGGAGAGGCAGCTGTTCCATTCACTTCGGGCATTTTGATTGGCATTGGAGAAACCAGGCTAGAACGAATCGAATCATTGTTGGCTTTACGCCGCCTGCACGATTCCTATGGGCATATTCAGGAAATTATTATTCAAAACTTCCAACCAAAAGCGGATACGAAAATGGCACATTCACAGCCTGTTTCTACCAACGATTTGTGTTGGACTATCGCCATTGCGAGGTTATTGTTTGGGCCGGATATGAATATTCAAACGCCTCCAAACTTAAACTCTGGTGAACTAGAATCTCTGGTCGCAGCGGGTGTTAACGATTGGGGCGGTGTATCTCCGGTTACGCCTGACCATGTTAATCCGGAGGCGCCCTGGCCGACTCTGGAGCGGTTAAGTCGTGAAACTGAAGCGACCGGCAAGATATTGATCGAAAGGCTGGCGATTTATCCATCCTATGTGCGTGATAGTGCACGCTGGGCCGCCGATAAATTTTCGACACCCTTGAAACACAGCGTCGATGCACAAGGTTTTCCACGCGAGGAACAATGGTCTCCAGGTACGGAGCAATCGGTTCCCGACTGGAAAATTTTCCCGACAATGGCGACAGTCAGGAATCCCGGTAAAGGTTCGCTAGACGGAATTATCAATCGCGCGATTGAAGGCCAGGCACCCGATGAAAACGAAATTGTAAAGTTATTCTCTGCGCGGGGTCGCGACTATAAGATGGTTTGTGACACTGCAGATAAACTACGTCAGGAACTAGTGGGTGATCGTGTCACTTATGTGGTTAATCGAAATATCAATTACACCAATGTCTGTTATTACCATTGCGGGTTCTGCGCGTTTTCTAAGGGCCGGACTAGCGTAAACCTACGTGACAAACCCTATAATCTTGAGATTGAAGAAATCCAGCGTCGGGCCCGTGAAGCAACTGGTCGTGGTGCTACCGAAGTCTGCATGCAGGGTGGAATTCATCCTGCATATACGGGTGATACTTATTTAGAAATCTGCCGGGCAGTAAAGGCAGCTGTGCCAGATATGCATGTTCATGCTTTCTCACCGCTTGAAGTTTGGCAAGGTGCGGCTACTCTTGATATATCGATTCAGGATTTCCTGTGCCGATTAAAGGAAGCCGGCCTTGGATCTTTGCCTGGCACCGCAGCTGAAGTGCTCGACGATCAAGTTCGTGCGGTTCTTTGTCCGGATAAAATTAATACGTCGCAATGGTTAGAGGTAATGGAGACCGCACACAAGGTTGGTTTACGCTCAACCGCTACCATTATGTTCGGACACGTAGATGCACCTGAACACTGGGCACGTCATCTGCTTCGAGTACTTGAACTTCAATCTCGTACTGGAGGTTTTACCGAATTCGTACCACTGCCGTTTGTTCATATGGAAGCGCCCATTTACCTTAAAGGCAAGGCACGGCGGGGACCGACTTTCCGTGAATGTATCCTGATGCATGCGGTAGCGAGGCTGGTGTTTCATGATAAAATTCCAAATATTCAGGCATCTTGGGTGAAGCTTGGTCTTGATGGGTTATCGGCCTGTCTGCAGGCTGGTGTTAATGATGTGGGAGGTTCGTTAATGAACGAAACCATTACCCGATCGGCAGGAGCTGTTCATGGGCAAGAAATATTGCCAGAACAACTCGAAAGGACGATTCGGGCAGCAGGCCGGGTACCAGCACAGCGCACCACGTTTTATCGGGAACCATCGGATCGACAAAAGGCGGCAGCCTATGGTGCACCAGCATTGAGTCTTAACCAAAATACACCCTTAAGACAGATGGCAAAGAAAATTCCAAGAGTAAAGAATGAGATCTATGCAGAATTTATTACAAAGATATGATAACGGCAAAAACAGAAATCTGGACCTAACTAAAATAGGAGTTTGAGTTGCACGAAGAAGCTATCAACCAGAGTCGAGAACAGGAAAATACTGATTTGAATTACACGGCTTCAGAGCTAATGGCGGTTATGAGTGCGCGCCTGCTACAGGATGGGCAAGCGGTTTTTGCCGGTATTGGTATTCCATTAATGGCATCGACATTAGCACAAAATCTTCACGCACAGGGATTGACCATTATGTTCGAAGGTGGGGTCCTTGGGCCGATTGTTGAAGCCGGTGATTTACCGGGCTCCCCAAATGAGCAACGCTGCGCACGACGAGCCAATATGATTTTGAGTATTACTGATGTTTTGTTATTGCTACAGCGAGGTTATGTAGACTTTGGTTTTATGGGTGGGGCTCAAATCGATTGTTACGGTAATTTAAATAGCTCTTTTATCGGTGGCGCAGAAAAAAATGAAATACGATTACCTGGTACGGGTGGTGGCAACGATATAGCGAGTCTTACCCAGATGATTGTCGTGATGAAGCATGAAAGACGCCGCTTCGTCGACAAGGTAGATTTTATCACCAGTCCCGGGTTTATGGCGGGCGGGTCGAGCCGTTCTGATTCAGGATTGCAGATGGGTGGTATGTATCGAGTGATCACAGATCTTGCAATTCTAGACTTCGATGATACAACCAGGCTTATGAAAGTTAGAGCCCTGCACCCAGGCATATCTGCTAAAGAGGTTCGAGATAACACCGGATTTGATATTCACATCGATGATACTCCTAACGTTACTAAACCACCAACCGTATTAGAACTAGCGACCCTACGACATCTGGACCCAAAGAAAATTTATACAGCCTAGCTGTCTGGGTTCTGACAGCAAGGTTGATGATGGTAAGTCGAGGCGCCCTAAGGTGACCGTTTTTATACGCATTCTGCGACAAGCTAGGCCTTATTGGGGGTCTTTGCTTAGTATATTCCTTTTAAGCATTTTGTCTGCGCCGTTGGCACTTCTTCAGCCGCTGCCGATAATAATCGTTGTTGACTATGCGATCGGATCCGAACCGTTTCCTGAATTTATATCCAGTCTTGTTCCAGCGGGCATACAGAATTCTGGCGCTCTAGTAATAGCAGCTGCCGCTTTGCTGCTTTTTGGACTAACTCTATATCCGGCAATCAGGTCACCTGCATTAATTTGGATTTGCGTACCTGCCCCTTGCGTGCATTTCACGTTTGCGATCACGGGTGCGTTTCGTGGCATCGTCGGACCCGTCATGATAGGTGCCAAACCATTTGTCCCAGGGCATTTCTGCGTTGCCATAATTGCATTCGTAATAGCGGTGATGCAGTTGATGAAAAAATGCACCGACCAGCAAGGCCTGTCGATCTTTTGACCAGATGGCCTCGTAACCGGAATGAGATGAGGCCGCGCCAATCATCAACCAATAGGCCAAGAAAAGCATGTGAACTGGATGGCTAGGTAAGATCAGCAAAACCAAAACCGCGCTGGTATATCCAAGGGATTCTGCCGGATGCATCGACATACCTGACCATGGTCCGGTGTTCACGTTGCGATGGTGAACCGAATGTACGTGCTTGTAGATGAACGGTTGATGCAAAAACAGATGCACGGCGTAGAAATGAAAACTCTGCCACAGTGCAAGCAAGGGGAAAAGCAGAACAAACCAGATCGGATGTGCGCCAAAACTTAGGGTGCCCACAAAATCATTGGCATAAGCCAGACGAAGGATACATTCAAAAATGGAAATAGATGTCGCGCCAAAGACCATCGAATAATAGATATTATCCCAAGTTTGGTACCCGAACTTAAAAAGCGCGTTCTTGCGCTTCATATAGGGACGCGGATCGTATTTCAGCAGCTTGCCCTGACCGTCAATGCCATAAAACCAATGGTGCAACCCACCCGCAACAATAAGTAGAAAAATCCAATTGCGGATGAACACCAATGCCATCCAACCAAAGTCTAGATTGGCCTGCTCTGGCCCGACTGGCTGCATCCAAAACGCAACCACAATAGCCAAAAGCAAAAAGATCGACCGGTCTGAAAGAAGCCAGTTCGTCCATATCCATTTCCCAAGGGCACCAAACTTTGGCGGCCAATTCCAATACGGAGAATATTTCACCGGTAAGTCCGGATGCCAATGCCATTGGCTGCTCATCGGAGCAATCGCAGGTTGCGTTGGCGTTTCTTCATTCGGGTCGGTGTCTGTGGTGGTCATATCTAGTCCTTTCCTGAATTATAAAGTGTGGTACGCGCTATTTGGATACGCTTGTTAACACTGTATGTTGGTTTTAGGCAGGTTGCTTATAATAGGTATCTTTTACCTTGATTTTGCCATCTTGAAATTCCCATAAATCACAGCCGATAATATCAATATCGGCGCCTGCATTTGTTGTTCCGCGCACGCGCCATTCACTAAGCGCCTTGTTTCCAGTGATCCAATTCTTCCCTTCAGTCCATTGAATATTAGGCGCATCTTCAAATCTTTTTTGTAGTGTCGCTTTGATGGCCTTTGGGCCCTTTAATGTTTTACCAACGGGTTCAGGGCCAGCGGCTAATAGCATGACTCCATCTTCTGCAAAGAAGCTTCCTACTTTGTCTGCATCATGGGCGTTGAAGGCGTCGATAACCTCTTCAAGAAGAGTAAGTGTTAGGTCTTGTGCCATTGGGTTCTCCTGTTAGACCGATTTGACAAAGGTCTCTAGTTTACGAAAAAATTCACTGTTTGCATCGGCCAAAATGTTGATCTCGTCAAAATGATCTGCATTGGGAACATTGTAGCGTTCAAAGGGTATTTCAGCCGTGTTAAACGCCTCAAAGTACATATCGGATTGGCGATGAAATTCATCCGTTTCAGCACCACCACAAACAATCAGTTGCGGTGCGGTTGTAACCGGAGGCGTATTCATTGGGCTAAGCATTTCAGCCTCATCAGTATCCATGCCTAAGGCGTCATTGATTGTTGTGTGTCTAATCGGTTCCAGCAAGCTAAGTGGTGAAATTGGAACGCCAGCCTTGATCAGGTCGACAGGTAAATCTTTGTTTCGTCTTGGCCAATCTGTACCCATAAGCATTTCCGTTAGGTGACCTCCAGCTGAGTGGCCAGAGACCACTATACGATTTGGATTAATACCGAGATGATCACTATTTTCCCATAACCAGACAAGAACCTGACGGCTTTGTTCTGTGAGATCTGTCATGGAAACAGTTGGACACAAACTATAGCCAGCGATAATCATGTTAATACCATTGTTCACAAATGGTTCAGCTAAAAAACTGTAGGCTGATTTATCACCTCGCTGCCAATATCCGCCATGAAAGAAAATCAAGGTTGGCGCACCTGCATCGCCCGCAGGAAAATAATCAAGTTTTTGCTTGTCAAACGGCCCATATTGTAGATCAAGAGTGCAGTTCGTGTGTTCACGCGTGTGCGCACTTCGATTGGTCCAATCTGGCACGATTACAGTTTCATAATCTGTTCTGCTATCTCGGACGTTATATTGTCTTTCCAACTCTTCGGGCGTGTATTTCTTAAATACATCCATAGCTTAGCCTTTTGTTAAACGTTAATTTGAATTGGCATTTGGGTAGAACATTTTGACTGTCGAGGTCGCTGCTGCAATCTGTTTTTCGCCCTGGTACAGTTCACCACTAAGAAAGCTAATAGAGCGCCCCAGTTTACTGATGCGACCAATGCCACGAAGTTTACCTGAATTACCGGTGCTAAAAAAACTGACTTTCAATTCAAGTGTCGCAACCTGTGCATCCACCTTTGGGCAACCAAAAACCGAATAAGCCATTACTGCATCCAACATCCCAGTGATGTAGCCGCCTTGAACAATATCACCAGAGTGGCAAAATTCTGGCTTTGCAACAAAAGACATTTCCAACGTGTTTGATCTTGTGTCAAATTCTGTTGCATAACCTTCCAACGTGTTCACCGAAGGGGGCCATTGAGAATTCAAAAATGCTACAATGTCGATGTCAGTCATATTGGATCCACCTTGAATAAATCAATTTGGCTGTTAGAAAGAAGCTTAGTCTTAAAATTTTGAAAAAATATTTTGAAGATCAATAAACCATGACAAAATCCAAAACGAATAAGTTGCATGTAGAGCCCGTTTCTGAAACCCGTTTCAGTCGCACGGCAGATGTGTTGAGACGTGCTATTCTGAACGGTGATTTCAAACCTGGTGACCGGCTTATTGATCGCGAACTGTGCGAACAAACTGGTGTTGGCCGAAGTTCTATTCGTGAAGCATTGCGCCAGTTGGAAGCTGAGTTTTTGATTGAATATATTCCAAACCGTGGTGCAGTTGTTAACAGTATGACACCTAAGATCGCGCAGGAGGTTTATCAACTGCGTTTGGCGATCGAAGGTCTGGGGGTTCGTCTTTTCACGGCAAACGCAACCGACGAACAGATCGGTGAACTGGTGCAGGCTGTTGATCGCTATGAAGTTACAATGAAGCATGGCGATCTTGATGAAATCCTGAAAGCCACATCCTATTTTTATGATATTTTGTTCAAAGGATCTGGAAATGATCTGGCCGCGCAGTTTTCGAAGATATTGCGCGCTAAAATGAGCTATCTCCGCGCGATGATCACGCACCGCCAAAGCGAAGCTCAAAGGGATATGTATATCCGTACGCTGCGCGATATTATTGCGCAGATTAGAACCAGAGACGCGAACGCGTCCTATGCAGCGTGCCAACGTCATATTGAACATGCCTCTTCGATAGCAATCTCGATGCTATCAAACACTGAAGCTTGAATAATTGTGAACGCTGACCCCATCTAGCCGCCTTCAACTTCTGCAAAGCCGCATTCAATTTCGCGTTCTGTTTGCATGTCGCACAAAATTTGACGGCTGGCGTTATATCCTGGCACGCCGCTAACGGTCCCCCCAGGCCAGGTACCAGATCCACAAAGGTAAAGACCTTTAATGGGCATTTTATAAGATGAAATTCCAGGAACAGGGCGTAAGCCGAACATATGGGCTGGCATCATGTCTACGTGCATAATATTTGCATCCCTAAGTCCAAATTCGTTCTCCAAATCTAACGGACTTAGAAATTTGTAATCAGATATGCACTCTTTGAGATTCGGCATATATTCGGCCATAATATCGATGCAGCGCAGACCAAATTTCTCGCGCTCTACGGCCCATGTTGTTCCCTTTAATTCAACGGGCGCATGAAAAACATTTGCACTTAGAATATGTTTGCCAGGTGGCGCCATGCCGGGATCTGCTACAGATGGAATCAAACCCAGAATGATCGGGTTTTGAGAGGGCGCGCCATATTTTGCGTCATCATAGGCGCGATCCATATATTCCAATGTCGGCGACAATCGGAATTGGCAGCCACTATAAGTTGCCTCCATTCCCACAGGTGCTGCCGCGAAAACTGGCAAACCATCAAGCTTCAGCACAATTTTGAACGCTGACCCACGTTTGGGCAACTGATCAACGCGTTTCATAACGGTTTGGTTTCCCGAAACTAAATCAAGCAGATCTATGAGCGTTGTTTTGGGGTGTAAATTTGATGAAACTATATTTGCGGGAATAAACTCACCGCTTTCAAGTTCAACACCTTGCACGCAACTTTTTGTTGCAACTATGCGTAACACTTTACAGTCAGTGCGAACAACTCCGCCGTAGGCCTCTAATGATCGGCGCATGGCGCGCGTTACACTGCCCATGCCACCAATTGGCAGGCCAGTGGAGCCGCGTAGATATTGTTTGCGCGGATCATCCGCAGTTTCCACTGTATTTGATGCCATCGACAAGGGGCGCATCAATAACAGATAAGGCGTTCCAGGTGTTGAGGGACCTACCAAATTGGATGTCGCACTGATTGCCGCAATAACGGCCTTCATTTCTGAAGATTCTAGCCAATTGTCCAGCAGGTCAGTCAAACTGCCAAGCACGATCTTAGCAAATGCATCTTCGTCTTCTGGCGTTTCCAACCGACTAAGCACATCGCGCAAAGAAGGCGGCGATTCAAACAGTGAAATTTTAAGGCGCGCACCAAAGTCGTTCAAATACTCGAACAGTTTTGCGTATTGAACCACATCACTTTGTGAAAATTTGGCAATTTCCTTGGCCGTCTTTTCGCGATCACGCCACGCGACCATCGCGCGTCCGTCTGGAAATGGGACGACTAATGATGGATCAGGGCGCGTAAACTCCAAACCGTGTTTCTTCAATTCAAGATCAGCTACAACTTTGGGTTCCAGCGAGCCAGGTGAATTTGGAATTGATGCATGATACCCTGGGAAAAACTCATAGTCGGTACATAATCCACCAACAGCAGCCCGTTGCTCAAGAACAAGAACCTTTAGTCCAGACCGCGCTAGATAGCAAGCATTTGTCAAACCATTGTGACCTGCACCTACTACGATCGCATCGTATTTTTGATCAGTACTAGAGCCAGTCATTATCTTTCATCCTCTGTAGGATCTTCAAAAACATTCAAAACCATAGAAAGCAGAATATAATATCCCAAGATTATAACAAGCTCGACTAGGCATTCTTCGCCAAGTTCAGATTTGGCTTCGGCATAGGTTGTGTCTGGAACAAATTTATTTCCTAAAAGAGTTCTGCAAAAATTTAGAACAATTTCCTCTTCTTTAGCAACACCCTTTGGTACGCTTTCGGCTTTGATTGAGGCAATTAAAGCATCACTTACCCCTTCATCACGTGCTATGACTGTATGTGCATCCCATTCAATCCTACATTGACATTTTTGCGCAGCAATAAGAATGACGATCTCACGAATTTTCGCGGACAGCTTGCCCTCAAATCGCAACCACGCGCCCAACTCCTGAAGGGAATCAGCCGCAAAAGGTGTGCGTAATAAAGCTGGAAATGGGCCGCCAAATTTTCCGCGCGGACCACTTAGTACTTTATTATAGACCGCCAATTGTGCCGCGCTCATGGCTTCGGGCCCTAAGGTCTTCATGCGCAAGGCGGTTTTGGGAGGTTTCTGTGTCATACGAAAAGCTTTCTTAGTGATCTTGAGTTATATTGACAGATTGTCTGACAATATGCAATAACTATCATGCAGGCGCGCTTGCAAATAAAATTACCATAATTCCGATTTAAGGATGAAATATGACGGGAATATCTGAAAAACCACCTTGATGATGTCCTTTCCCGATTAAGATCAGCAGCGACAACACCTTTAAGCCAGACTGTAGCAATGCCACCAGAGTTGTATCACAATGATAATATTCTAAAGCTTGAGCAGAATAAGATTTTCCGCAGCGAATGGATTTGCGTTGGACGTACAGGTGATGTTCCAAACACAGGCAATTATTTGACTTGGCATATTCAAGATCAACCCGTGCTGGTCGTTCGCCAACCCGATGATAGTATCGGAGCATATTCAAACACCTGCCGCCACCGGATGATGCGTTTTCTTGAAGGACAGGGCACGTGTAGACGAATTATTTGCCCCTATCACGCTTGGATATATGATTTGTCAGGTCAACTGATTGGCGCACCTTATATGGAGCGCATAGAAGGGTTCAACAAAGGTGACATAAAACTTCCTGAAATTCGCAGTGAAATCTGGGAAGGGTGGATTTATGTGACGCTGAATGCAGAAGCACGCCCCGTCAAAGAAAAATTTGCCAATCTTCATCCCTTAATTGCACAGTATAATAGTGCGGATTATGTTAGCATTGTCTTGAAAGATGTTGAATGGAAAGCGAATTGGAAACTTCTCGCCGAAAACTTCATGGAAGGGTACCACCTTCCAGTGGCACATCGTGCGACGGTGGGTGCATTTTGTCCACTTGATAAAACTGAATTCCCTAAAGGCGACCCAGACGAAAATTTCACATACCAAATCTACACTAAAGATAAGAATGCTCCTGTTGGAAATGCCCACCCAAGCAACACCTCTTTAACGGTTAGATGGCGCAACACGAGTGTTCTTCCCACAGTATTTCCAAGCCATATGTTTTCCTTGGCGCCCGATCATGTTTGGTGTCTTTCCATTCAACCCATTGGGGTAGATACGGTCACCATTCGTCACGGTGCTGCCATCGCCCCTGAAGTACTGGAAAATCATCCTGATCCGGAAGCATTCCTCGAAAGCACAAAAGCATTTCTATCGCAAGTACAAGAAGAGGATCGTTTTGTTGTTGAAGGATTACACGAAGGTAGCTCTGCTCCGTTAAGTGAACCAGGGCAATTAAGTTGGCTTTAGCGTGAGGTTGTATGATTTCTCAAAATACATCTCACAGCGACTTTCATCAGAAATCGTAAAATAAAATCTTACCTCAATTGGTTTGCATCACTTATAAGAAATGCAGGCCAATTGCCTCGGATGTTGATCAGAATTGAAGCCAGTACTATCTTTTGCTTTCTGCCATTAAAATAACATCAGATATTTTTTCAGCAGCCATTATGACAGGCGCATTGATGTTCCCGCTTGTTAGCATTGGAAAAATGGAAGCATCAACAATTCTCAAATTTGATACACCGCGAACCAGACCACTTTCATCCACAACCGACCCATCTTTACTTCCCATTTGGCAGGTACAGGCGGGATGATGGGTAGACGTTACATGTGTTCTAATAAAATCTTCAAGGGCATGATCATCTTGTACATCATTCCCAGGTGCCACCTCATCCCCTAAATAAGGTTCAAAGGCAGGTTGTCGAAAAATATTGCGCAAACGTTTAATGCCGTCTTTTAACTCCGAAACATCCTTATCACTTTGCAGATAGTTAAACTGAATTACAGGGGCTTGTTTCGGGTCTTTACTTGCCAGTTTAAGCGATCCAACGCTTTGAGGGCGCAACAACATAACTGTCGCCTGAAACCCATGTGGGTGGTCAAGTGCACTTCCATCACGATTGACCAACAATGGAATAAAGACCAACTGGATATTTGGGCGGTCCATCTTATTATCGGTGCGAATATAACCCGCCACTTCAAAATGATTTGTGGCGGCAGGGCCAGTTTTATTTAGCAACCATTCCAGCCCAATAAAGGGTTTGCGCCAAGCTTTCAGCGCAGGTGTCATTGAGACAGGTTTTGTACAAACATATTTCACACTGACATCAATATGATCCTGAAGGTTTTTACCAACTAATTCACTATGAGCGACAAGTGGGATGTCCATTTTCTGCAATGCATCAGCTGGACCAATACCCGACAACAATAAAAGTTGGGGCGAATTTATTGCCCCACAACAGGAAATCACTTCGCGTCTGGCGTGGGCCACCATCTGCTTGTTGCGATTTGTATAAGAAACACCAGTGGCACAGGTTCCATCAAAAAGGATTTTTTGGGTCAAAGCGTGTGTTCTAACAACTAGGTTCTTGCGATCCTGAATCGGTTTTAAATATGCAACTGAAGTGCTTTGTCGCCGCCCTTGGAAAATGCTTTGATCCATGGGCCCAAAGCCTTCTTGGCTTATCCCGTTTGTATCGGGGTTTAGGGGATAGCCTGCTTCATCTGCCGCAGCCAGAAAAACATCATTTAAGGGATTGGAATATTTGGGTGCGATAACATTCAATGGGCCGTCACCGCCACGATATGCATCTGTCCCCACGCTATAAGTTTCCATTTTGCGAAAATAGGGTAGGCATTTTTCATAAGACCAGTCATCCAAACCCATCGAGGCCCAGTCATCAAAGTCGTGTTTTTGTCCACGCACAAATGACATCGCATTCACAGACGACGATCCACCCAAAACACGCCCCCGCGGGCATGTATGGCGTGTGTCTTTAGTGTGTTTTTCAGGCTCGCTGATATATCCCCAATCGACCTTGTCGCGACTAATCGCATGCGAAAACGCCGCTGGCATTTTGATCAACAATTTGTTGTCTGTCCCACCAGCCTCTAGCAAAAGGATTTTGTTCTTTGGGTTCGCGGAAAGTCGGTTTGCCAACACACATCCAGCAGACCCTGCGCCCACGATAATATAATCAAATGTTTCAGACATATCAAAAGCCCTTAGCATAGCCACTTACAGGGCTAATCATTTTACAGTTCGTTTAAAGTTTACGTTGATAGATTTTATCTGGGTATAAGATAGCAATTCTTCGATACTACCGTCACGACCATTTCCGCTTTGTTTCACTCCACCGTAAGGCGACCCGTGTGCATAGCTAACTGGCGAATTTACCTCGACATATCCTGCTTGAAGATCATCAGCGGCCGTATGCGCCAGATGTAGATCATTGGTCACAATAACGGCCGTTAGTCCAAATTTAGTGTCATTTGCAACTGCAATCATATCGTCATAATTGTCCCAATCCATTACGGATATAACAGGACCAAATATCTCTTCCCTGGCGATCGTCATATTGGGTTTAACGTCACAAAATACTGCTGGGGTCACAAAGTTACCCCTTGCAAAGTCCGTATCATCTGGACGGGTGCCGCCAATTAACAGTTGCGCCCCTTCGCGTTGGCCCGCATCGATATATCCCAATACTCTTTCAAGCAAGGCAGTGTCGGTCATAGCACCCACATTGGCAGAGCTATCCATGGCAAACCCAAGTTTTAGCTTTGAAACCTTCTTCACCAAAACATCTAAAAACTCTGCCTTCAAATCCTTATGCACTAATATCCGCGATGTTGAGCTACATGATTGGGATTGTGCGGCAAAGTTCATACCCGCAATTGCAATATCCGCTGCCAACTCCGGATCAGCATCTGGGAATATAACCAATGGGTTTTTACCACCCAGTTCCATCGACACACTCTTTAGATTTTGCGCCGCCAACGCAGATACCGCCCGACCCGCCGCAACACTGCCAGTCAATGCCAATCGTGTAATTCCAGGATGCGTGATAATAGGCGTCGAAACTTGATCATTGGTGCCTGTTAAAACACTAACCACACCGGGAGGAAGAATATCCTTGATCATCCGTCCAAACGCCAAGGCTGACAGAGGCGTATACGGGGATGCTTTCAGTATCAGGCAATTCCCCATAAGGAGAGGTGCCGCAAACCCAGCAACCAACGACTGAATTGGGCGATTAAACGGAAGAAGCTTGGCCGCAACTCCGAATGGCACTCGTTTCGTATAATGTAGATTTCGATCAAATTGCGTGACTTCACCTTTCACTTCATTGGCAGAACCGCACATATATTCAATGACGCTCCCACCCCAAGCTGCATCATACTGCATTGTTGAAAACAAACTCCCTGTATCCAAGGCATCAAGTGCCCCCAGATCATCGGAAGCTGAAATCATCATTCGACTTATTTCGAGCAGCATTTTCTGACGTTCAACCAGTGGTGTTTCAGCCCAGCCTTTAAAGGCGGCCTGTGCACTCGCAACCGCCGCGTCAACATCCTGCGAGGATGCTGCTGGTACGTTTGCAAGTAATGAATCATCCGAAGGGCAAAACGATTGAAAGGTTTCCCCTGAAGCACTTGCACTTATTGTTCCGTTGATCAGCAAGCCAAAATTTTGCTTTAATAACGTCTTCACGCTTTCTGGGACATCATTTTGTATCATAAACGAATACCTTCTTGTGTGTTTCTTACATGGGATCTTTGGGCAACTTTAGGTCAAATACTTGTGTTGTCTGAACCTTTTAACCCTAGTCGTTCGCGAGCCTGACTTGGCGTTGCGATATCTAAAGATAATTCCTGCAATATTTGTGTTATCTTTTTGACTTGTTCTGCATTGTTCTTGGCCAGAACGCCTTTTGAAATTGAAAGGTTATCCTCCAAGCCAACGCGTACATTGCCACCCATTGTCGCGGCGGTTGTTGCAAACGGCATCTGAAAACGCCCAGCTGCCAGAACCGACCATTCATGATCATCACCAAATAGCTTTAATGCGATACGGCGCATATGCGCAAGGTTTTCGGTGTCGGCCCCTATGCCGCCCAACAATCCAAAAATAGTTTGTACAAAGAAGGGGGGCTTAATCAAACCGCGATCTACAAAATGCGCCAGATTGTACAAATGGCTTACGTCATAACATTCGAACTCAAAGCGCGTGCCACAATCATCGCCCAGCTTGGCAAGGATGGTTTCGATATCTTTAAAAGTATTTTTAAAGATGAAATCACGGGTCATCTCTAGAAACTTAGGTTCCCATTCATACTGCCAATTTGTGTGTTTTTGCAACAAAGGGTACAATCCAAAGTTCATCGATCCCATATTCAAAGAGGCCATTTCGGGTTTAGTCAAAAGAGCGGCTTGAAGGCGTTCTTCAACTGACATGCCAGGGCTGCCGCCAGTGCTTAAATTCAAAACCGCATCGCAACGTTCTTTTATCGCAGGTAGAAATTCCATGAAGGTTGCAGCATCAGATGTGGGTTTTCCATTTTCAGGGTCACGGGCATGAAGATGGATAATAGATGCACCCGCGTTTGCTGCATCCACAGCATGGTTAGCTATCTCATTAGGCGTGATAGGCAAATATTGTGACATTGTAGGGGTGTGTATACCCCCAGTGATTGCACAGGTTATGATAACTGGTTTTGTGCTCAATTCTTCATCCTAATATCAGTATTGCAAGTAATTGTTTAACTCTGCTTTTTTGGCTTCGGTAATTTCTTCTTTATTAGTTTTAGGATCAATAACTTTAGCCAATAACTTTCTAGCGTTAGTACGTTTTTCTCTGGCATAAGCCAAAGATACATAAAGATAATTACCAAAGCTAATATTTGTCAGTTTTTTGGTAAAAGGGCGAGAATAATTGAAGATCCATAATTTATAGCCTTGTGGCTTAACCCTAAGTGCTAAGCCTTCAACGTCAGCAAGGTTGTATTCTTTGCTTTTAGGTTTTGCTTTGTTTACTTCAATATTGGTAAGAGATTTCGTTGTTTTTGCCATAATTGTAACACTGGAAACTCAAAGTAAGGGCTAGTGGTTAAATGAGTGTTACAATAAATTGTGATTTTTACAAGTTGTCATTAACCATTAATAACCGTTAAATCAGCTAATAGCAGTGTTCCAATAAGGTTAATTGAGTGTTATTGACCGTTCGAAATAGTGATGATGGCGTCCCCGAGATGATTCGAACATCCGACCTGCCGCTTAGGAGGCGGCTGCTCTATCCAGCTGAGCTACGGGGACTTAGAATTTAATTGTATCAGCTAGTTTAGTTTTCTTGGTAGTAGTAATCGTATTTGGCTAACAAATTACGCATGAACTCCCAGGCCTCGTTATAAGTTAAACCACTGTCGGTTGGGATGATAACTTTAACGTAGAGGTCATTACCTTTTTCTTGTTTAAGTTTGCTCAAGCGTTTTTCGACCTCGGCCAAGGATAGGTCAACAAAATTTGAGTCACCCGGTACCTTATAGCGAATAACTTCTGAATCTGTGCCTTTAATGTTGTAATAAACTTCTGCAATGTATTTGTCTTTGGCAGAACGCGCAGGTTTTATTAGTTTTTCATATTTTGATTTAACCGTTTCATAGTCACTTTTTAACATCAGCATCTGCTGGTTATAGGCGTCTATTTCTAACGTGAGCAATTGTTTTTGTTGCGTTAGGTCGGCAATATTTTTTTGCTGTGCTTGTTTTGATTCCAAGACCTCTGATTGGACTTTACCCAACTGTAACTCAAGACTGTTTTTTTCTACTGTTGATAACCGAAGCTGTTGCTCCATGGTTAATACTTGAGTATTGAGCGTTTGTTGCAGGGCTTTAATGGTATCAATTTCTGTATTGGCCAGTGTGAGTGCCGTCACTGATGCACTGAGAGATTTGTTTAGCCGTTCGTTATCAGCTTCTATGGCATCAATGTAGAACTTTTGTTGACGTAAGGAGTTGTTACTGACCTGGAGTTCTTTATTCTTTTTGAGTAATCTAAGACGAAGAATAGAATTGCCTTGTTCTGCATTGGCTAAGCGTTCTTCTAGTGTCGAGTTTTCTAAAAAGGTGGTCTCGATGAGTTGTGATGCAATTTGTTCTGCTGCCACACTTTCGCGTAATTCAGAGACTAACTGCCAGTTCCGCACCACAAGCAGGCTAGTTGCCATCAAAAAAATCATGGTGATAACCATCATGATATCGGTAAACGAAGGCCAGAAACTCCCTTCATTAGAATGACTAGTTTGGTTTTGTCCTATGGGTGCAAAGCTCGAATTCACAACTATTACCCTGCTTATTCGAAGTCGTTTTTAGGCAGAGGTTGCGGTAGGCGGAAGCCATCTCTAAGAATCAATTTGATCTCCATTAGTTCGGCAGAAAGGCCCTCTATTTGAGTTCGATTCATATTGATGGTTTCTTGCAGTGACGTGGCTGATTCGTGATAAATTTCTTGGGTTTTCTTTAAATTATTAGCGGCGAATACAACGGACTTTATCAAGTCCGTCATTTTATGCACAATGTCATCCCCGCTAGGCACGAACTGTGGCAGTAAGTAAATTGAGGTGAGCTGCTCAACGCCACTGAGGAAGTGTGTTTGCACATCGTTAAGGCGCGTATAAAAATAGCCAAATAACACATAGCTGACGATAGCGGTAATGGTAGTAGACAAGGCTGTCGACATGCCATGAATAACTAGGCCCATGCCACCGAGGCTACCGGCTGCAGAATCGATAAGGTCTGATGCGCCAAGTAAGGCGATTGACAGTGATACGATGGTGCCAAAGACACCGGTCAAAATAAGAATATTATTGATGTAACGGATTAAACCAAACTTGGTACTTTCATCAGCGGTAAGCATGGCGGATAGGGCGCTATGGTTGATTTCACCATTGACTTTTTGAATTGATTTTAAAGTCCAGTAGCGTTTGGCGACGATCGAATCGGCTACTAAACCATGCATTAGGTCTGTTCTGAGCGATTCTATGTTGTTGGCCAGCCCTGCTATTGACTTTTCTTCCTTTCGGTAACGGAGTAAGTGATAGACAACATTGATCATGCCAAAAAAGAACAGGGCAACAATGAAACTATTAATGATTATACCCGTTGGAGTTTGCTGGTTCTCAAAGTAAAATGAGAAAATAAATTGAAAATTCCAGCCAATGCCGATGATAATTAAACCCACGACTATGACGAGCTGGACTAGTATTTGTGAGCTAAGGCTGGTGAGCAAACGTTTTAAATCCATCAAAAAAAACCTGTATTGTTGTCTCTTTATTTAAGTTTATAGTAGTCGGGGCTAAAAAACGATACCCAGCCCTACTTATATTAAACAAGAGTTGTTTGGTGTGTTTAAATTTTAGGGCGTATCCGACAGTTATATTTTGTGGATTCTTATATTGCTGATCACAATGTGAATTTTCCGTTGATTTTTTTGTATCTGCTTGGCTTTTAAAGTGAGATTAATAAATCGGTTAACACACCCAAGCGTTTAAGCTATATTCTCGTTTTAACTGGAGTGTAGGTCATGTTGTTGGCCCCTAACGCATTGTCTGTATTGCAATCAGTCAGTCAGAACGAACAAAGCCTTCACTTAGTATGGAGTGATGGATGTCGATCTGACTTTCACTTTCTTTGGTTGAGAGACAACTGTCCTACGACTTTGCACCCTGATACACAAGAGCGCGTGTTCGACCAGCTGAGTGTAAGTGCTGGCATACATCCGCTGAAGATATCTATCGAGGATGACCAGCTCCTGATTGATTGGTCTGAGCAGGATCATCATAGCGCTTTCTTAGGTTCATGGTTGCGAGTTCACGCTTACTCAGGTGATTTAACCCCCCGAAACCAAACAACTGCGACCAGTTGGGGCAGTGGCTTTTTGAATCAAATCAATAGCGTTGATTACATTGATTTGATGCAGGGCAATGAAACACTTTATGATTGGATGAAGCAACTCGATCGAGACGGCCTGAGTTTGGTTCACAATATGCCGTCCACTGAAACTGCGCTAAACGAGGTAACTAATCGAATTGATTATCAGCGTCAAACTAACTTTGGCGTAACGTTTGAGGTAAAGACCGAACCTAATCCTATTAACTTGGCCTATACCGCCTTGGCCTTACCCTTACATACTGACTTATCAAATCAAGAGACGCCACCGGGATATCAATTTTTACACTGTCTCGCGAACGAAAGTGTGGGTGGTGAATCTATTTTTGCTGATGGGCTTCGAATACTCGAAGATTTACGCACAGAGAATAGCGCGTACTTTGAGTTGTTGGCCAACCAAGCCGTGCCCTTTCGTTTTCATGATGATGATCACGATATCTGCCACCATCACCCTGTCATTAACCTGGACCATCAGGGTAATATCGTTGAGTTAAAATACAATGCTCATTTGGCCAGCATTTTTGATCTCCCTGAGGATATTATGCATGACTACTATTTGGCCTATCGTGATCTCATGGCACGAGTGCGTTCGCCAAAATATCGAATTACCCTAAAGTTAACTGAAGGCACAATGGCAGTATTTGATAACCGTCGAGTATTGCATGGTCGGGAATCCTTTGAACCCACAGGAAAGCGACATTTACGTGGCTGTTATATTGATAGGACAGAATTCCAAAGCCGCTTACGAGTGTTAAAAAAACGTTTTCATAATTAATTGGGTAACTTTTTAATGTGCCCTTAATGTATATTCACAAGATCAACCGTTATCTTGAGCTAAGTGCCAGATTTGATTAGAAATTAGGTTTACAGACGGCTGATTTATTCTTTTTTGGCCGAGCATCACCCTAATTTGATGCTCGATACGGGGCGATTTTTTTTATGCTCAATGCATACTACTGGTCTAGCCGTGCTCATTTTTCCATGACACACTTGTGAATTGACTTGTTATAGTAATCTTAGGGTGTTCACCCTATTTAACGTTAGCTAACCTAGGATAAATATTAATGACGATTGGAATCGGCGGCAGTAGTGCTGCAATAGAACTAGCCAAACTCAAGTCTGTTCGAAGTAAAGCAGCTCCTATTCAAATGAACGAATATCTGTCGCGATTGCATAAAGTGCGATCCCTCATGTTGGCGTCAGGTATTGATGCACTCTACTTAGACGCTACCAGTAGCTTACGTTACTTCACCGGTATGCAATGTTATTCTAGTGAGCGATTACACGGTGCCATATTAATGCTATCTGGTGATTTGATTTACGTTTGTCCGACGTTTGAAGAGCAAAAAACCAAAGCGGCGATGGTAGTCGAAGGCGATTTTTTGCTGTGGGAAGAACATGAAAATCCTATGACTGCGGTTGCCAAAGCCGTATTAATTCGGTCTAAAGCCAATACGGCTCAATTAGCGGTTGATCCACAAACGCCTTTTTTCATTGTTGATGGGTTGCAAAAAGCGTCATCGAAACTAGCCGTTGTCAATGCCGATAGTTTAATCTGGTCCTGTCGACAAATTAAATCGCAGGCTGAAATTTTATTATTAACTCAAGCTAAGGCAATCACACTGACTGTGCAGCAATCAGTGTCGCGCATTCTTGAACTGGGCATTGATACTCGTGATGTTCAGTCGTTCTTAGATGCAGCGCATATCGCCAGCGGAATGGATGGTCGCTCAACCTTTAAGATTGTTTTGTTTGGTGAGCCAACCGCTTATCCACACGGTGTGTCTTACCCGCAAACTTTAGCCGAAAACGATATGGTTCTAATTGATACTGGAGCAACCTTACACGGTTATAATTCTGACATCACTCGGAGCTATGTATTCGGTGAACCGAACGCAAGGCAGAGAGAAATCTGGTCGTTAGAGCATGCGGCGCAGCAAGCCGCGTTTAATGCAGCACAAATTGGAGCTGCTTGCTCGGCACCTGATGATGCTGCGCGAGCTGTTATTGAAGCTGCTGGGTATGGCCCTGACTATCAAGTGCCTGGTTTGCCACATCGTACTGGGCATGGTGTGGGCCTTGACGTTCATGAGCACCCTTATATCGTCAAAGGTAATGAATTGCCTTTAGCACCAGGAATGTGTTTTTCGATCGAGCCTATGATTTGTAGCTATGGTGAATTTGGCGTTCGCCTCGAAGACCATGCCTATATTTCAGACAGTGGACCCTGTTGGTTTACAGAGCCAAGTAAATCAATAGACAGTCCGTTTTAGTTAAGCTAGTCAGTGGACTGACGACTCATGGTTAAGTTTTAATGGTTTACTTTGGGTTGATAGCAGCGATACCCTTAATGATCTGAGACTCAAGCCTATTTAAAGCTGACGGGTCGGTAACCTTTTTACCATCAGGTGTAACTAAGAAAAAAATATCATTCGCTCTTTCGCCTAAAGTAGAGATTTTTGCATGAGTAATATTAATCTTATTGAGAGCGATCACATTTGAAATTGTCGATAACATGCCAGGCATATCCATAGCGCTAATTTCCATCACCGTACGCTGGTTGGCAGTATCCTGTTCGAATTGAATTTGCGTGGGATGATTAAATGCTTTTTGATGACGGTGCCTGCGTTTATTGATAACGGGCTTATAAATAGTTTTAGATTTAAATGCCTTTATCAGCGCTTCTTCTATTTGATTGACGATGGATGGCTCTGTGATCGATTGACTATTGTGATCCTGGATAATAAAAGTGTCCATGATCTTGTCATTTTGAGTGGTGAATATTTCAGCATTTAAAATACTCAGTCCAAGTGAACCAAGGGCACCAGTGACTTGAGAAAAGACGTTAGGGTTTTCGTCGCAGTAAACAAAAACTTTGGTTGTTTTGGAATGGGTTGCTTGACGAACTCTGACGAGCGTCGATTGTTCTGGGCTGCCTAAAATGGTGTCTACATGCCACCGGATTTCTAGTGGGTGATGACGTAAAAAATAGTCTCCGGGTAACTGATCGCATTGGTCAATGATCGCTTGCTGGGCATAGGGTAGATTACGCATTAAATCAAACGCAGCATCTTTGTTTTCTTGAATGATTTCTTCAATGTCAGGCGCATTTTCAATACCGCGTCGAATAATATTTCTCGTTGCGGTGTAAAGCTGCTGAAACAGCGCATCTTTCCAGTTATTCCAGAGCTTTGGGTTGGTGCTGCGTATATCCGCAACAGTATGAAGATATAGGTAATTGAGCATGTTCATGCTACCCACTTGATGAGCAAATTCACGCACAACATCGGGGTCACTAATATCTTTGCGTTGTGCCGTAACAGACATTAATAAATGGTCACGCACTAACTGTGAGACTATACGTGTTTCCTTGGCATTTAAATTATGTTGTAAGCAAAATTGGGTGGCTATTTCAGCACCTAACACGGAATGGCTGCCACCTTGTCCCTTGGCGATATCATGGAATAGTGCCGCCAGATAAAGTAACTTTGGATCTTCCAGTTTGTTAAAAACCAAATTACAAAACGGGAATTCATCTGCATGTTTTTCGAGTGCAAAACGGCGTAGGTTTCTAATGACAAAAATGGTGTGTTGGTCGACTGTATAGGCATGAAATAAATCATATTGCATGCGCCCCGTAATTTTTTCAAAAGCAGGGATGTAAGCGGCCAGAAATCCATAGGAATTCATCCGTCGCATTTGGTGTGTGACACCATTTGTAGCACTCATTAACTGCATAAACAGTTGTTTAACTTCCTCATTATCTCGGAAGTTATCGTCGACTAGATAAAGGTGTTCACGGATTAACCGAATGGTTGATGCGCTAACACCTTCACAGTCAGAGTGGGAAGAAATTAAAACGAATAGCTCGATTAGAGCAGGAGGATGTTGTTTAAATACATCGTCATGCCTCACTTCAATATAGTTGTTTCGTAGCATGAATCGATCGTTAATGACGCTGGTTTGCTTTTTAGTGTCGGCAAATAAAATCTCTTCTCTGAATATTTGCAGCAGCATTTCATTTAGGCGTTCGAGCTCCATTATGGTTCGATAGTATTGCTGCATGAATTGTTCTATTGCGAGATTATGTGGGCCAGCTTCAAATCCAAAATCAATCGAAATTTGATTTTGATAGTCGAATAATAATCTGTCCTCACGCCTGTTAGCGAGCCGATGTAATGCAAACCTCACCTTCCACAAATGGCGTTGTCCTTCTACAATTAATTGGTATTCCTCTGCGGTGATAAATTCTCTATCAATAAGTTCTAAATAAGTTCTGGTACCAAAGTGACGTTTGGCTACCCAGCCCACAATTTGAATGTCGCGTAGCCCACCTGGACCTTCCTTGATGTTTGGCTCAAGATTGTATGCGGTATCGTTATAGCGCAGGTGGCGGATTTCTTGTTCTTTTAGTTTGGCTTCAAAAAACTCGCGAGATGACCACATTTCGCTGGGCTCAATGGCCCGCTGAAACCGTTCATACAGGTTTTCATCACCACAAATGAGCCGCGCTTCAATCATATTGGTAATGACGGTGACATCTGCTTTGCCTTGTTCGATGCAATCGTCAACTGTGCGCACGCTGTGGCCCACTTCGAGACCAATATCCCATAAAAATGTAATGAAGCGTGATAATTCGTTTTGTAGTGTCTTATTGGGTTTTTGGCTCAACAGCACCATCAAATCGATGTCTGATCCAGGGAGTAACTCTGATCGACCATAACCCCCTACAGCGACCAGACTACATTGGCACTCTTGCGTATGATAAATAAAGCTGTCAAAACAAAAATGTAACACATGATCGATGACCTTTGACTTTTGGTATACGAGTGTCTGAATAGGCACACCTTGATCAAAGGCAGTATAAAGTTGCTCGTTCGTTCGATTTAGCCCGTCTGTTACAGGCTTTGCAATAATCCCTTGGGGTGTTTTTATGCGTGATAGGCAATGACTGATTTCAGCCAACATATCAATCATATAATCCTTTGATACCGAGTTAGTCATATTTATAAAGGCTTGTCTGGATGTTCAGTGAGTACTTCAAAACCATCTTCAGTAACAAGGTTTGTATGCTCCCATTGAGCTGACAAGCTGTGGTCTTTAGTTACAACAGTCCAGTCATCAGGCAGTAATTTTACATGACGCTTGCCCAAGTTAAGCATTGGCTCGATGGTAAAAATCATACCTGGCTCTAACACTAGTCCGGTATCGGGTTTACCGTAGTGCAAAACCTGAGGGTCTTCATGAAACACGTCGCCGATACCGTGCCCACAATATTCACGCACGATGCTGAACTTATTTTTTTCGGCGTGAGTTTGGATGGCATGGCCAATGTCTCCTAAGCGAATACCAGGTTTAACCATTTCGATACCGATTTTCATACACTCATAGGCGACGCGGGACAAGCGTTCACCCTGAATAGTGGGTTTACCAACCATAAACATACGGCTCGTGTCTCCATGGTACTTATCTTTTATGACGGTAATGTCTATATTAATAATGTCGCCGGTCTTTAACTTCTTATCCGCAGGAATGCCGTGGCAGACGACATGATTGACTGAGGTACAAATTGAGCGTGGAAAACCTCGATAGTTAAGCGGTGCAGGTATGCTTTGCTGGTGGTTGACGATATAGTCATGGCATATGTCATTAAGCTGTTGGGTCGTGATGCCTGGTACCACGTGAGGCTCGATCATATGCAATACGTTAGCTGCAAGTCTGCCTGCAATACGCATTTTTTCAATTTCTTCACTGTTTTTGATCGATACGGCCATAAATTACTACTGTTTTGTTGTTGCGGAATGGGGATTATGGTATAAAGCGCGCGCTCTAGGCAACATCAGAGTACATTTAATTACACACACGTATCAACACTCGATTATGGGTGCTTGTTTTTTACCAGAGAAACAGGTCGTAATCGCTGGATATGTGGAGGCTTAACCCCGAGTGGTCATTGTGAATAGCCGACTACTCAAGACAGATATCTGGAGATAACTATGTCTAACGTCACTATGCGTGAAATGTTGGAAGCGGGCGTGCACTTCGGTCACCAAACTCGTTTTTGGAACCCTAAAATGGCCGCCTTTATTTTTGGCGAGCGTAATAAAATCCATATTATTAACCTCGAGCAAACCATGCCGATGGCTAAAGATGCCATTAACTTTATGGGTAAGGTCGCATCTAACAAAGGTAAGGTCATGTTTGTTGGCACCAAGCGTGCAGCCAGTGAAGCCGTTAAGGCTGAAGCTGAGCGTTGTGGTATGCCTTTCGTTAACCACCGTTGGTTAGGTGGTATGTTGACCAACTTCCGTACGGTTCGTGCGTCAATTAAGCGCTTAAAAGAACTAGAAGAAATGTCTAAGAACAATGCCTATGAGAAGATTAGTAAGAAAGAAATTTTGCAGTTATCTCGTGAGCAAGAAAAGTTAGAAAAGACTCTAGGTGGCATCAAGGAAATGAATGGTTTGCCTGATGTGCTGTACGTTATTGACGTTGGTTATGAAAATATTGCAATCCAAGAAGCCACCAAGTTAGGCATACCCGTTGTTGGTATAGTCGATACAAACAATTCACCAGATGGTATTGATTACATCATTCCTGGTAACGATGATTCGATGCGTGCAATTAAGCTTTATACCAAAATGGCTGCTGATGCGATTCTGGTAGGTAAAGAAAGTATTGCTGGTGAAATTAAAGCCAGAGAAGAAGTTGCAAAAGCACCGCCAACAATTGCGGCTAAAAAACCAACCTCAGACGCAGCTGATGCTGCCGAGTCAACTGATGCAGAACCCAGTGAAGCAGCGGTAGCTGAGATACCAGAGGCAGTAGTAGCCGAAACTGTAGTAGCTGAAGCAGCGCCTAAAAAAGCGGCAGTGAAAAAAACGGCAGTTAAAAAAACGGCCACTAAAAAAGCAGTAAAACCTGTAGCAGAGAAAGCTGAAGGCGAAGAGTAACAAAAACCTCGATACCGATTGACTGAGAAGTGTTTCTGGCATCGAGGTACTACTCTCTTAAGGATTGAGCTAATGTTTAGTCTAATCTTTAAGAGGCTTATTTAATACGAATTAATAGAGTCTGTTAAACTTTAATGGTTAAAAGACTTAAGATAAATATAGCGAGGCATTGAAGTGGCTGTAACAGCATCTTTAGTTAAAGAACTCCGCGAGCGTACTGGCTCGGGAATGATGGAATGTAAAAAAGCACTGGTTGAGTGCAACGGTGATATCGAAGCAGCAGCAGAATTGATGCGTATGTCCGGTGCTGCTAAAGCAGATAAAAAATCTAGCCGTGTAACGGCTGACGGTGCTGTAATGGTCAGTGTAGACGGCAATACAGCCGTTATCCTTGAAATTAACTCTGAAACTGACTTTGTTGCCAAAGATAGCAACTTTCAGACTTTTGCCGATCGCGTAGTCAAAGCAATTTTAAGTCATAAGCCTGCATCGGTTGAGGCGATTAGCGGACTGCCCATTAGTGACTCTCAAACCGTTGAAGAAGCACGTCAGGCTCTAATTTCAAAAGTGGGGGAGAATATTCAAATACGCCGCTTCGAAATCATTGAGTCTGCAGAAGGTGTCGCATCTTATTCTCATGGTTCACGTATTGGTGTATTGGTTGAATCAGATGCTGATGAAGTTATGGCGCGTGATATTGCAATGCATGTTGCTGCTGTTAATCCTCAATACGTAGATGAATCTGCCGTGCCGGTCGAATTCGTCGAAAAAGAAAAAGCTATTTTGATTGCTCAAGCTCAAGACAGTGGTAAGCCTGCAGAAATCATTGAGAAAATGATTCAGGGTCGTTTGAATAAATTTCTAGCTGAGGTTACTTTACTGGGGCAACCTTTCGTCAAGGATCAAGATCAGACTGTTGGTAAGTTATTGTCAAATGCGAACAGTTCGATTACTCGTTTTGTTCGATATGAAGTAGGTGAGGGCATCGAAAAGAAAGTTGAAGACTTTGCTGCCGAAGTGGCCTCTCAGCTCAAAAGCTAAAAGCTTTACAGTTAATTTAAAGGCCGCTCTCGCGGCCTTTATTTTATCAGGGTCTGAAAACGCATTATTCGCAACAATAATGGCTACGAATTATTTAGTTCAATCGGCTAATTGGTGAGTAGTTGATGTACACTATAATTTTAGAATGACGTTTTAAGGTGATTGCTTTAGGGGCTTTAATATTAGTTAACAATTTTGAAATGAACGAGTAAAAAATGACTGACCTTAAATACAAACGCTTATTGGTTAAGCTTAGTGGTGAAGCCCTCATGGGGCAATACGATTCTGGTATAGACCCCAGTGTTATTGCGCAACTCTCTAGGGAGTTAGAGGGCTTGCAGCAGGCAGGTGTCGAGCTGGGTGTTGTCGTGGGTGGTGGTAATTTATTCCGAGGTGCGCAACTGGCCGAGGCAGGCGTTGATCGAGTGACTGGCGATCATATGGGTATGCTAGCGACTGTAATGAATGCGCTTGCCTTAAGAGATGGCTTACAAAAGCGCGGTTTAAAAGCAACCGTCATGTCGGGACTCGATATGCCTCAGGTTTGTGATCGGTATACACAACGCGAAGCTCGCCAAAGAATAGCGGATGGCGGTATTGTCATTTTTGCAGCAGGCACCGGCTGCCCTTATTTTACTACTGATACGGGCGCTAGCTTGAGGGCAGTTGAAATTCAGGCCGACCTGATGGTTAAGGCAACTAAAGTTGACGGAATTTATAATAAAGACCCCGTTAGATTCCAAGATGCAGTAAAATATGATCATATTGATTATGATCAGGCAATTGATCAGCGGTTGGGCGTTATGGATGTTGCAGCAATGATCTTATGCAACGATAATACGCTCGATATGGTGGTTTGTGATATGAGTGAGTCAGGTGTTTTACTTGAGCTGGCAAAAGGAAAATCTATCGGCACGTTAGTGACCCGTAAAGAGGCATAAAAATGATTCTTGATGTACAAAAAGATGCGCTGAGTCGAATGAACAAAAGCATTGAAGCATTTAAAGTTGAATTGTTGAAAATTCGGACAGGCCGTGCGCATGTCAGTCTGTTGAACCATATTTCGGTTGATTTTTACGGCAGTGAAGTTCCCATCGGTCAAGCCGCAAATTTGACGGTTGAAGATGCAAGAACTTTAGCGGTAACGCCTTGGGATAAAAGCATGGTGGCTGTTATTGAAAAAGCTATTATGAAGTCAGACTTGGGTTTAAACCCATCGACTTCTGGTGCTGTTATTCGAGTACCAATGCCACCTTTGACAGAAGAGCGACGCAAAGAACTTGTTAAAGTCGTTAAAGAGCTAGCAGAAAATGCTCGAATTGCAATCCGGAATATTCGCCGTGATGCTAACAGCGACCTTAAATCACTTGAGAAAGACAAAGATATTTCTGAAGATGATGAGCATAAGGGGCAAGATATGGTTCAACAAGCGACCAATCAATCGACCTCTGAAATTGAATCGTTACTTCAGATTAAAGAAAAAGAACTAATGGAAATTTAGGCGCTTTCCTTTCCTGTGGACTCATCAGTAACAGAAGTAAAAGCAACACCACAACATGTCTGTATCATTATGGATGGCAATGGTCGCTGGGCTAAAAAGCGCTTCATGCCAAGAACATTTGGGCATCGCAAGGGAGTGTCTATTACTCGAAACTCGATTGAATTTTTTGCCCGAGCAGGCGTACGTTATTTAACGCTTTTTGCGTTTAGTAGCGAAAACTGGAATCGTCCTAAAGAGGAAGTAAGAACGCTGATGGAGTTGTTTTTTCGGTCCTTAAAAGACAATAGTGCTGAATTACATTCACAGAATATTCGCATTCGCTTCATTGGCGAGCGTGCAGCCTTTTCTCAAACGTTGCAAAAGCAAATTGCTGAAGCAGAGGCGCTAACGTTTAACAACAAGGCCATGACATTGAACATCGCTGCTAATTATGGCGGTCAATGGGATATATTGAATGCAATAAAGAAAATCGGCGCAAGGATTGAGCGGGGTGAAATTTCTTCAGACAGTATTGGTCAACGGATGCTTGAAAGCGAACTGTCTCTGGCCGAAACGCCTGATCCAGACCTTTTTATTCGCACGGGTGGAGAGCATCGAGTCAGTAATTTTTTACTCTGGCAGTTGGCGTATACAGAATTTTATTTTACTGACGTCTTATGGCCAGATTTTTCTACAGAGGAAATGCAAAAGTCACTGAATGATTACGCTAAGCGGCAACGACGTTATGGCAAAACGAGTGATCAGGTAGTGGAAGTTAAGTAATGCTCAAGGAACGAATATTAACGGCTATTGCCTTGGCACTCGTCTTTTCAAGTACAATCTTCTTTTTTGGTGAATATGGATCCAACATACTTTTTTCTGCTGGGTTATTTATTTCAATACGAGAGTTATTCGCACTCACTATAAAGCCAGAAAAGTCACTTCGTACTATTATTTCGGTCTTATTAGCCTCTCTATTTTGGTTGTTTAATGTGCAGTCAGGTATCTGGCTGAATTTTTACTTCTCATTCATTGGGTCATTAGTTTGGATCTGTATCTTATGTTTTATGGTTCGCTACAAATTCAATGGTCAATGGACGTTGCAGATTAAATGGTTACATTTCCTGATGGGGTCGGTTTTGCTCTGGATTTGCGCGACCGGTCTTTTGTTTGTGCAGCGCCACTTTGATTCGGGTGGCTGGATATTACTCTATACCTTGACACTCATATGGGTTGCTGACATTGGCGCTTACTTCGTTGGAAAACGTTTTGGTCGTAATAAACTTGCTTCTGGTATTAGCCCAGGTAAAACCTGGGAAGGCGTCATTGGCGGCATTGTTTGTAATTTGGTTTGGATGTGTTTTGTCTTTTTGCTCAGCAACGGATGGGACATAGTTTTCTGGCAGTTTATTGTTATCGGACTGTTTGCTTCGGCTCTTTCTGTTGTTGGTGACCTCTATGAAAGCATTTTAAAGCGCGAAGCAGGCGTTAAAGACAGCGGTACATTATTGCCCGGTCATGGGGGTGTCTTAGACAGAATTGATGGTGTTATTGCAGCAACGCCTGTTTTTATTTTTGGTCTGTACGTTGTAGGCGCAATTTAAATGAAACAGATCACTATTCTCGGTGCGACTGGATCAATAGGGGCAAGCAGCCTCGATTTAATCTCTCAGCACCCAAGCGAATATTCAATTTTCGCTGTTACGGCAAATACAAACGTTAAAAAGATGTTGTCGATTTGCCTTCAGTATCAACCCCACTATGCAGTCATGAGTGATAAGGTGAGTGCTCAGCAGCTCAAAGTGCTACTGAATAGCTCACTGACTCAGGTCATCGATGGACCACAGGGTTTACTTGAGGTGGCTAGTCATGACGATGTTGATATCGTCATAGCCGCTATCGTTGGTTCAGTTGGTTTGATGCCAACGTTAGCAGCCGTTCGCAGTGCAAAAAGAGTGTTGTTAGCGAACAAAGAGTCATTAGTGATGATGGGTGGTTTATTCATGCATGAAGTTGCCCAATATAAAGCACAGTTGATTCCTGTGGATAGCGAACACAACGCTATCTTTCAATGCCTACCGGAAGATTACGCATCGAATCAAACGGTTAAAGGAATTACTAAAATATTACTGACGGGCTCAGGCGGTCCATTTCGTGAGCTTCCACTAAACGAATTCGATGCCGTGACACCGCAGCGTGCCATTACCCATCCTAACTGGAGTATGGGGCCTAAAATTTCGGTCGATTCAGCGACTATGATGAATAAGGGTCTAGAATTGATTGAAGCCTGTTGGTTATTTGATATGGATGAAAAAAATGTTGAAATTGTTTTGCACAAACAAAGTATTATTCATTCAATGGTAGCTTATAATGACGGCTCAGTATTGGCTCAATTGGGCAACCCTGATATGCGCACGCCAATAGCAAACGCTTTGGCGTGGCCAGACAGAATAAGCTCAGGAGTTGAACCATTAGACTTGATTCAAATCAGTCAATTAAACTTCGAAGCGGCAGATGAGCAACGCTTTCCCTGCCTCAAATTAGCTCGTGATGCCTTTAAACAAGGCGGTACGAGCATGGCAATTTTGAATGCAGCTAACGAAGTGGCTGTTGCCAGTTTTTTAAATGAAGAGATCAAGTTTACCGATATTCCTAAATTGATTGATAACACATTACAAAATATTTCGTCAAACTTAGCTAGCAACCTCGACATTATTTTAGAAGATGATCGTCGGGCACGTCAATTTGCAAGTCAACAATCTAAGATTTTTGGCCAACGGGTGACTCATTAATGGAAGGCTTAGTCTCTATTTTATATAGCATCGCTGCATTTGTTACCGCTATAGGCATTTTAGTCACAATCCATGAGTTTGGACATTTTTGGGTGGCTCGTAAAATGGGCGTTAAGGTGCTCAGATTCTCTGTTGGTTTTGGAAAGCCAATTTGGAAAAAAACAGCGGGCCCTGACCAAACTGAGTATGTTCTTGCGTGTATTCCATTGGGTGGTTACGTAAAGATGCTCGATGAGCGTGAAGGTGACGTAGCTGAAAGTGATTTAGACAGAACATTTAATCGTAAGAGTGTCTGGCGACGATTTGCCATTGTCGCTGCTGGCCCAGCGTTTAATTTCCTCTTTGCCATTGCAGCCTATTCCCTTATTTACATGATGGGTGTTGTTGGTGTGAAGCCGGTTATTGGTGTTGTTAGTAGCCCGAGTCCTGCCTATAGTGCGGGCATACGTGCGCAAGATACGATTTTATCTGTTAATGGCATTAAAACTCCGAGTTGGGAAAAAGCACGTTTTACGCTGCTCGAAGAATCAGTTGGTGCTAAGTCAATTGTAATTGAAGTGGAGCGTGCTGACCTTCAAATTAAAAAAGCAGTCGTCGACATTAGCCAGCTGAAGCTTTTGCAAAAAGAACAAATTGATCTAATTGGTGAATTAGGATTCTCAGCTTGGCGCCCCGACATTCCCCCCATTATTGATGAAGTTGTCGCTGGGGGTGCCGCTCAAGCTGCGGGTCTTTTGGCAAATGATCAAATTATTATGTTAGGCGGTGAAATGATAACCAATGTGCATCGATGGGTGGAATTGATTCGCGCTAATCCAGAAAAGTCTCTTGATGTTTTAGTAATAAGAGACAGTCAGCCAGTATCGCTCAAACTTACACCTAAGCTTCGCACGGCTAAGGGTGAAAGCTACGGATTTATCGGGGTAATGAATCGAATAGAAATACCTAATGATGTTCGGCAAAAAATGGAAGTGGTAGAACGTTATGGGCCTATCGATGCATTGGGTGAATCGATTGATAAAACTTGGCGAATGTCCTGGTTAACTTTAAAGGTACTTGGGAAACTAGTCATAGGCGAAGCCAGTGTTAAAAATTTGAGTGGTCCGATTACTATCGCACGTTATGCGGGGATTTCAGCGCAAGTGGGTTTAGAACAATTTATTACTTTTCTTGCCATTATTAGCATTAGTTTGGGGGTATTAAACCTGTTGCCAGTTCCTATCTTAGACGGCGGACATTTATTTTATTATTTGATAGAGATTATAAAAGGGAGTCCGGTATCAGAAACCATCGAAGTGGTCGGTCAGAAAATTGGTATGGCACTGTTATTTGGGCTCATGTCGATCGCTATTTATAATGACTTACTTCGATTGGTGGGTTAATTTTGAAGTTACTGGTTTGGCTCATTGTTTTCCCCCTGTTTTTTTCTGTGTTTACAGTCCGCGCTGAAAGCTTCACGGTAGAGCAAATAGAAATTGTGGGTTCTAAGAAGATTTCTGAAGGTACCGTATTAAATTACCTGCCTATTAATGTTGGCGAAAAATTTGATCCTGAACTTGCACCCTACTTTATACGAGAACTCTATTCCACGGGCTTTTTTGATGGAGTTGAACTGTTGCGTGATGAGACTACTTTAATTGTCAAAGTAAGTGAAAGGCCTTCAATTTTTGCTGTCAATGTGGAAGGTAACGATAAACTTAGTGATGAGAATCTTGAGCAGGCACTCGATCAAATTGGCATGACTCGGGGTAAAATATTTAATGAGTTAAAGTTATCAAAGCTAGAACTTGAGCTGCAACAACTGTACTTTTCTCTTGGGAAATATGCTGTTAAGTTGACTACAGACTGGCGATATCTTGATGATGATCGGGTTGAAATTGATATAAATATTTCTGAGGGTGACGTTGCTCT
>Ga0115001_10000120_pt1 | contig 49449 bp, 42 predicted proteins | sample ArcticOcean_MG_C_12_FD_89869 | JGI IMG/M metagenome (GOLD analysis project Ga0115001, IMG submission 89869) | Marine microbial communities from western Arctic Ocean - ArcticOcean_MG_CB8_130 | ecosystem: Environmental > Aquatic > Marine > Oceanic | place: Arctic Ocean: Canada Basin | collected... | reverse complement strand
ATAGGTCATCATATAGGGCATCATATAAGTAATAACATAGGGCATAACATATAGGTCATCATAGAGGGCTTCATAGTGGGCGTATTAAAAATAAAAATTGATACTGAAAAGTATTTTTTTTATCAACCAAATAAACTTTTAAAATAGCATATAAAATATGTCCAACTATTACAATAATTTAGATATAAATGAAAAATCTGATGTTCTATCAAGAGAAAAAGAAGAGAAAAAAGCTAGAAAAATATTAAAATCGATTGAAGACCTGAAGAAGAGAAGTAATTTAAATGACGATCAAAAAAGGAAAATAGACACCGAATATCTATGGCGTAAATTTTTAGATCCGTCTTATACCACGCATGAAGAAAAAAAACAATTAGAAAAAGAAAGAGAACGCGAAGCCGTAGTAAAAAAGAAGAAGAGAGATAAGAAAAGAGTAGAATCAGAACGACTGAACAAAATAAGAGAAGAGGAACAAATAAAAAAGGACGCCAAATTACAAAAAGAACAAGACAAACGAGAAGCAGAAAGAAGACAACACGAAGAGGAAGCAGAGAGAATAAATAAAGAAAGATATAACCAATGGAGAAAACAACAAGAAGAAGAAGCGGAAAAGGAACGTATAAAGAACGAAGAAGAAGCGGAAAAGGAACGTACAAAGAGGGCAGAAGAAGAAATAAACAACCCTGATAACCCTGAGTATATCTTTATCAAGAGATTATGTGTTGAATTTAATTTACTATTAAGTAAAGGATCTTCTAAAAATAATTGTAGAAAGAAATTACTATTAAAATATCATCCTGATAAAAATAGAGAAAATGAGAAGTGGGCAACCATGATGACACGAAATATATTGATGTTATTTTTAAGCTGAGCACATTTCACAAACTTCAGATTCGTTAGATGTATATACTGTATTTTTTGTATTGGTCATATAAAAATGGTATTGGAAACAACATTTATCTATCACGCTATTCCTTCTTAAATGATTTGTACGTAATCCACGAAAAAATAGATATACCCATCAACAGTGTGATATTTGTAAATAACACATTATTGTTCTTTTCTAAGATATCACCTAGTAAAACACCAGAAGCATTTTGTAAACTATCCAATTGAGTTTGTAATATAGCTGTTTTCTCTGCGTACACGTTATTCATAGCACGTACATTGGAAGTTTCGCTACTCAACGTCGTATCAATTGCGTCGAAGGCACTTTGGTCTGATGTGTTAGTTGGGTTGTCTATTTTTTTTTCATACGCATCTTTATATTGTGATAATGCGGTATCAAAAGTATCTTTACCTTTATTTAAAGTAGTCAGTTCTGTATTGTACGTGGTCATTGTTTTTCTTTATTGTTATATTATACATATATTTTTATACACAAATACGGTAATAATACCCGTCAATCGAGTTCTTACTAGGACGAATTATCTCACATACTTCTCCAGGACGAATCCCAATGACCTTTGCTACTGGGTCAAATCTAGATATCTCTGGAAACTCTATGTTTTCTATGAGATTGAACTTTTTCTTAACATCCAGTAGTTCGGTATTGTCTAACACTCTATGTGATGGAACAAGAACATTGTCCAGAATATTGAACTGAAGTCTTTTAATATTTTGAATAATTACTAAAATCCCTTCTTGTTCCCATATATGTTTCAACTTATTTGTGTTTGTTTCATTCATATCAGCTTTGGTAATAATCATCAGAGTATCATCTTTACTTAATACCTCTTCTACGTTGAAGAGTTCATCAATCATTTCTTCAATATTGTTAGGCCGAATTGCTTTTTCTAAATAATAGGATATATATAATTTTCTTTTCATTTTGTTGACATCCTCCTTTTCCACCAACATGTCTAATTGATCATGTTGATACATATTATTTACCTCATTCACACTAAAATTCTCATACTCTTCTACCTTGTATCCTTGTTTTTTCATTAGTTCAACTAGAGTTTTCCTGGACTTATAAATCGATGAAATAATACTACTTGAGTTTTGCGCCATGATTACTAGAAACTATTATACTTTACTACCTCATTTTATTTTTATTACATTTTCAATTTTAATTATAATTAAAAATGTTTATTTGCCTATTTTAACATCCCAATACGTCATTTCATTTGTCATATTATTTCTATTTTTATTTTAGCATTATACTGTTTAAAATCAGTACTTATATCTTCTCCATTATCACAATCGCTATCGATTTCATTGATATACTCTTCTTCTACCTCTTCTTCATCTTCTATTTTTCCCTGTTCTTCCTGTTTTTCCTGTTTTTCCTGTTTTTCCTCTTCTTCCTCTTCTTCATACTCAACCTCAGGAATACCTTCATAAAACGACTTGACCTTCTGGTTTGTTTTGATTCGGTCAGGTTCAAAATTAGACAGATATAACCCGTCCAGATTTTTTACACGAGAAAGTGCGACATAAGTTTGACCGCACTCAAATATTCCTCTTCCGATATCTATTTCAGCCATAGAAAGCGTTGCACCTTGAATCTTATGAATTGTCATAGCCCACGCAAGACACAGTGGATATTGACCAACAGCTACACTTGGATAATCCTCTGACTGCCAGTATTTCTCAGCCATTATCATTCTATGACCATTTGAAAATAACACAATAGGAACAGGAGTCGGTGGTGTATCATTCGATGTTGTATTCGGAAAGATAAAATCAATCACTTTGCCTATAGAACCATTACAAACTCCATTATCTAGATCCAAGTTTACAGTACACATGACATTCGCTCCTTTTTTTAATTCAAGAGTTTTTACACATGGACTACTATTAGCAAGGGAGTCTATTTCATAAATTGTTTTTTGCGTGTTCAAGTTCTTACGACATCTAGACAACACTGAAGCAGGAATCTCTTTTTCAGTACCATCCATATATATTCTACAGTTTGTCTTACTCACAAACTGATAAGTATAACTTTCCCCTTCTAACTGACGAAACATTTCTCTATTCACAGCATCTACCTTATTCTTAGTAGGATACAACTTTGTAGGAATTATGCCTTGATACTTATCATGGTCAAATGTGCGGTTAAGATACGTTTTAAGTACCTCCACATCTTCGGAAACAATCGTACCCATTCGGATGTTTCCTAGTATTCTTCGAAATACATTATCGTCTTGACGGAATATTGTCTTCAATACGATATGATTATCCAACGGAAAGGTGTTCAACCATTCATCAGATTCAAAACAAAATGAATCTTCGCCTTCTAGGAAATTACTAGTAGTTACAGGAGGTAGTTGAAAGAAATCGCCCACAAACACGACTTGTAGTCCTCCAAATGGTTTGTTATAACATTTACGCACACGTCTTCCTACAATATCCAATATTTCGAATATTCGTTTCGACATCATACTTACTTCATCTACAATCAAAACATCTGTATTTCTCCAAGAGTTTCTAGCCGCATGATTATAAATGACACTACCTACTATATCGTCGACATCTCCTTTACCTAGTCTAATACCGCTCCAAGAATGAATCGTTTTTGCGTTACATTCTAGAAGAAGAGACGCGCATCCGGTTAATGCACATACTTGTATTTTTCGTCCGTGTAGTTTTGCGCAACGAACAAGGTACTGAATCAGTAATGTCTTGCCTGTTCCACCTTCCCCTGTGACAAAAAGATTATCGCGATTTTCGAATTGTTGTAATGCACACTCTTGTTCAATTGACAATTGTTGAGTCGTTTTGATTTTTGTCAAATGATTACTACTACTAAGGATATCCTCACCCGAGCTTGTTTTTTCTTTTTTCTTTTGACTAGAAACATGATTTTCTTTCTTCTGTTCGTGTTTTTCTATTTTCTTCTCTTCTCGTTTTTTTTGCGAATATGCTTTTTTTTCTATAGTATCATTGATTTGAAACTCGTTGAGTTTTGTTTTTTGTATAACCTCACTCATCGGAACATCTTGATTTATCATTTTATACGCAATTTCCCGCATACGAGATGTAATGCCACCATAGGTTCTATCGTGAATATCCGCAATATCTGAAATACTTATTTCCGTTTCTAATTCTTGTAATAATTGTAATTCTTCTGCATCGCTCCATTTTTGTCCTTTGGCACTAGGCTTAGGTTGTGATTGTATATGTGTTGGTTCTATAGTCATCAAGTCATTCATTTCTGAGTCTATTGGTATCTCGTGTCCATTTCCAAAGAATCTTCGGATATCAGTCATTTTGAATTAAATAAATTATTATCTTATCTATGTATATTGTATTGAATTATAATGTATTTATAATTCAATTTATTCCTAATAAGTCCGTTCATTTCATTTATTGATGAACATTTTATTTTCTATAAGTGTATAATCTATGGATGCACACTATTCACAACATCATTATACATTATAAAGTGATAGATACTGTCTTCTTTCCCTCGGAATTGCTAGTGCTATCTTCTCCACCATTTGACTCATCATTGTTGTCTTCATTGGTGTCTTCTTTCTCTTCTTCTACATCTAATATTGAGATAGGTGTTTTTACAGCAACAGGTGTTTCGGTATCCTTACCTGAATTACTCTGTTTTTCAGCAACCATTTCCATTAGCTTCATCTTTTCAATATCATTCAATGAATCGTACTGGTTTCTTAAATCCTCGTTTTGAATATTTATTCCTTGACCTTGTCCTGAAGGGGGAGGAGGCATTGGAGGAGTGAAATGAGTAAAACTACTATTACCAGAACTCTCCATGGATGATTGTGGTCCTTGTCTTGAAGGCGGAGGAAGCATGGGAGGTGTTACAAAAGAGGAACCATCGGATGACAAACTAGACATATTATTAATTGGAGGTGCCATTAGTGGTGTATGTCTGGATGATGATGACGACGGATATTGTAGATTCCCGTACACATCGTTATTCTCTTGACTCTGTTCATTCACGCTACTACTATTCATATCAGGATGATAACTATCGAACGATGAACTCGTTTCCATACTTATCTCCTCCTCTGGTTCTAGTTCCTTTTCAGTTTCAATATAAGAAGGGATGGTAGAATCCTTTTGTTTTGCGGTATATTGTTTTACTGAAGGTTCTGACTGTTGTAATTTCTTATTAATATCTCTACGATACTCATTCAATACTGAAGATAGTTCACCATCGTCCTTCAACAGTTTATTCACATTGTTCGAATATGAAATATTCATTAGTTGGTCCACATTATCCTCAGTAATAATACGCATTTGAATATTCATCGTCTGTAATTCTTGAATTAATAGTTTCAAAGAATAAGGAATACGAACAATACTAAAAGAACGTCCAAAACGACTCAGGTTCTCAATATTCATAGTCCCCTCTACATTTGTATTAAATCTCAACGGACCATCCACAAATGGACTCAAAAATAAGTTCAAATCCTTATTGTATACAGCAATAGTTCCTGTTTTGTTACAAATAGCCATATGATATTCATCACCTCTTGTCATAAATGATTCAGTTAAAAAGTGTGAAGCACCATGTGCCAATATACCATCACGCTCCATTTCTCCTATACGCAATCCACCATCATTGGCTCTTCCTTGAACAGTTTGTCGTGTTAATGCGTCCATTCTTCCACGACCTCTATGATTAATCTTATCTTTTACCATATGTTTCAATCGCATATAATAGGTAGGTCCCATATAGATGTCGGAATATAGTTGTTCGCCTGACATTCCATTATATAACACCTGATTTCCGCTAGAATGAAATCCTGCGTTCACCAACATGTTACCATATACTTTTGTATTCGCTCCCTTCGTAGCAAACGCAGTTCCTTCACCATATCCTCCATATGCAGCACAAGCCTTCCCAAATAAGCTTTCCATCAATTGACCAATTGTCATACGTGATGGAATCGCATGCGGATTAATAATGATGTCAGGACGTGTGCCGTCAGATGTAAATGGCATATTTTCCTCAGGAATTATGAGTCCAATGGTTCCTTTTTGACCAGCACGAGATGCCATCTTATCTCCAATCGCAGGAATACGTTGTTCACGTACACGAATTTTCGCAATGCGTGTTCCTTCTTCTCCTTCGGTTATAAACGACTTGTCTACAACACCCAGTTGACCTTTCTTTGTAAAAACCGAAGAATCCGCAACATAATCATTGTCCAAAGTATCGTATGTGGTTTTTCCTATGATGACGGTCTTATCCGTAATCGGAGTTTCTTCTTTAACTAACCCATGTTTGTCTAATTCACTGTAATCATGACCCGGTTTGAGACCACGAATATTATGAACACCATTAATTTCAGCAAAGGTAGAAGAAACCGAAGAACCTGAAATATTTCCACTTTCTTCACGTGCTTCATAAGTTGTAAAGTACGTTGTATTAAATAATCCTCTCTTGACAGAACCCTCATTAATTAAAATAGCGTCTTCTACATTATACCCAGTATATGACATAATCGCTACTATAGTATTGACACCATACGGCATTTCTTCATTATTTATATATTCTAAATATTTTGACTTAATTAGTGGTATTTGTCCATAATTTAACACAACTCCCATTTTATCCATTCTCATCTGATAATTTGAACTATATAAAGAAACTGCTTGCTTACTCTGACCACAAGAAAAAACATTACGTGGAAATGGATTATCTTCGGGATAAATTACTTGGTTACCCATAACTCCGAATAAAAGAGAAGGGTCTATTTCTAGATGAGTATAGTAGTTGCTTTTCTTAAGCTCTTCTAATTTACTCGCAATTAATGAACTTTCTTCTTCAAATGGATCTATATAATCTACGACTGCTTGGTTTTTTTCAAACTCACTATCAATGAGTTCATCGCCTTGTTTGAACTGAGGATACAAAGAATATATACTATGAATCTTATTGCCTTTAATGGAATATAATGATTCACTCGATTTTTTAGTAAAGCCGGATACAATCTCTTCCCAAGTAAAGTCGTCTTTTAATATACGTTCTTTAATTTCCTCGCGATGAAAACTAGGCTTACCATTCTCAATATAATAAATAGGTCGGGTTAATCTGCCTGAATCAGTATAGATATGTAATTCATTTGCTTCGTATAAAAAGGTAACACTCAAAAAAGGAGGAAGCACTCCATTACGACGAAATGTCTTTATCATACGCAGTGATTCTAATGGCTTATCCATTGAACCTACCCATTTACCATTGACAAAAACTTTGGTTAAATAATACAACTCACGAGAATTACATTCTTGTAATAATTTCAATGTTGTCTTTGCTCTTAACCAGATAATAATGGGTTCAGAAGAGGTACCACTGGTAACAATTGTACTGATCGCCATATGTTTATGAAGACCAATATTTCCACCATCGGGTGTATCTACTGGATCTATATACCCCCATTGACTCGAATGAAGTAACCGAGGACCTACCACCTTTGCGCTCGCATCTAATGGTAGATTCATTTTTCTGAGCTGAGAAATAAAAGAGTTCCACGAAAGGCGATTCAAATCTTGAACCACACCTATTTTTTTGGTATGCGCCTGAGATCCCCAATTGCCTTTGAATGCCTTTTTAAATCCAGACTCTACTACTCGTTCCTTGAAATAATCGTTGTAATTGTTTTCAATCAAGTTGATGAAGTTTGTTTTGTATTCACCTCTGTGATAGTAAAACTCCTTGTCTATTTTTTGAGCAATTGATTTGTGTTGAATTAAAAAATATTCACGAAATAAATCGTACATAAGAGAACCAGACAGTTCGATTCGTTTGAAACGAAAATGGTCACGATCTGTTGGTTTATCAATCTTTTTAACTACACGAAGCATTCGATTTGTCATGTATCCAATAAAATAAGCCTTGTCTAACAAGTTTGTTGTGCCAACGTGAGGTAACAAAAAGTTCATTAAAATATCTAACACACCACTAACGGTTCGTCTTTTTGTGAAGGTAGCAATAAACTCAATTGCGGTTTTCTGATTGAACACGGATAATGCGTCATGAACAGAGGGAACAAACACATCTATCAAATACTCGTTTTTCTCTAAATCTAACAAACAGTATTCTATTATTTTTTTATCAGATACTACACCTAATGCACGCATCACAATAAATAATGGTATCGGTTTGCGCACATTCGGGATTTGAACAACGACCTGGTTGTTTGATAATTTTGAAGAAGGAGCAACAATCATAATCGCTGTTTTTCGAACGGGTTTGGACGCATCTTCAGAAACAGACCTAATTTCGGCACTATAACTATACATTTCGCCTTCAGATTGGTCGTCTGGAACACTGTCCTTTGTATTTTTTTTCACATAAAGCATATTATCCGCAAACTTCTCTTGGGATATAATAGCTTTTTCCTTGCCATCAATAATAAAATATCCTCCATAATCATTCCTACATTCTCCCATATTGAAACGGACTTCTCGAGGAAGATTATTCAATACACATAGTTTGGATTGAACCATAATAGGAAAACGCCCTAAATATATTTGTTCTAGAGTTAAACTATGTTCTTTTCTCACATCGCCTTCATAGTATATCATATCTACATGTACATCATAATGAATGGTAGTACCATATGTCATATTTCGTAATCTAGCCTCATTTGGATACATATAATGACTGTTATTATCATCGTATATCACAGGTTTTCCTATATATATTTTACTTCCGTCTTTACCTCCTAAATATAAAAGACACTCGTTTCTATTTTCAACTTCAGTGGTATCTCCTTCTTCGATAGGTTCAATGAATCGCACAGGATTGTTTTCATGAAATATTTGGTATATATGTTTCTCAAAAAAAGCATCATATGAATCCAAATGATGAGACACTAAATTATACGGATTATCTTTAAAATATTTACCTATAAGTTTCCATGAAATATCCTCCATTTGTGTATTTCTATATATTTATAGTCTTATTTTTTTATAATGTTATTCATATTAATATAATATTCATATGAATACTATATTAATTAATCATTTATGAATCACTCTTTTTTTACATATTCATATTCCCTTCCGTAACGCGTCCATTATTCAACATAAATAATGCGATGATCATGAAAATAAGAATAATCGGAAGAAGAACCAAAAACCACGCGATACCAGAATGACTGTCTTTACACATTAAGTTCAATACCCAAGTCCAAAATAAAACATACACTGTTTTAAAGGCAAAAATAAGACCTTTGTCTTCCACCCAAGTGGTATAAGTGCCTAAACGATATATATTTTTATCGTCCATATTTTGGACGCCTGAAAGAACTAATCCTAAAATAGATAGACTCAGGTACAACATGGCGGGGGTACATAGCTTTCTGAAATCGTTTACGATACTCATTTATATATATTATATAAAAAAAAGAATCAGGAGTCTTACAATTATAGTAATGTCGGGGATTTTGATAAAGCAGGCTGGTCATAAGGTAAAGGAGAAGGACCCGGTGTATCGCCATTCAAACTTCCATACGCACTAGTGACTCCATATTTTAGATTATCTCCAATATTTAATACAACTGAAGGCATCAATGAAGTCAATCCAGAACCACCACGTATTTTTCTATATTTTCTTTTTGTTTGATGGATATGTCTTCGATGTTTTCTACCTCTACCTCTACCTTTACCTTTACCTCCACCATCTTGTGTAGAAATATCTTCATAATTACGTGTAGATACCATAGCAGTTTGAGGGTCAACAATGTATTTATTCAAAGAAAAATGGTTGGTAACCCCTTGTATACCTTGCTGTCCAGGTAAATTATCAGGAGTCCATGGTGTGCCAACCAACGGGGGTACTTGAGCAGGAACATATCCGCCTTTTTGTGGTTTCCCACCAGAAAATAAACAACTACATCCTCCTCTTTTTGACTTTCTTCTATTCGTTTTCTTAGAATGTTTCTTAGAATGTTTCTTCATTTTATTTGATTTGGTTCCACATGACTTTCTGGAAAACCGAACCCTCTTAATTCTTTTTTTTGAACTAGGCATTATATATATAACTAAAGAAATTAATCAATATCAACATGAGTTAACATATGTCTACGACAACATACTTTATTCAATCCAAGTTCGTCCATTACATAACCTTCGGGGGTTTTCTCGGAGAACTCTTTTGTCAAATATAGAACCTTATCTACGTCCATGTCTTTTGCCATCTTACGCTTACGAACTTCTTCTGAATAATAACGATACTTATCTGCTAAAACCATACCACACGTAAAACATTTAATAGGAATAATCATTATGACTTATAATATAATATGATGTAATATTTAAATTATTTCAATATCAATTTATTTCTATGGCTTCTAGAAATTACAAAAAATAAGTGTAAATAAATTGATTAATTTTGAAACAATCATAACAGATTATCAAACAATATTTACGATGTTTAAACTTACCAATGATATCATTGCTCAATTACCAGAAGACTTTTATAATGTGACTGGATTTATCCAAGAAGATTTTGAACTAAATACTACATATATACCTTCCTTACTTGATTTACAAAGAATATTCAAACAAGAATATTTTCACCCCCATCATAATTCTAATTATGTTCATGTGTTAGAATATTATATGGAAGAGGCCAAAAAAGAAAAAAACAATGATAAACAATATTATTATTTAGGGGGGCAACTTAAAATTACATTCGATACAAAAATAACCACGGAACTTTTAAGAGAGGTAGTTACTATACATAACCAAAGACTGATAGATTATGGAGGACCCACTAATAGCTTTGAAGCAATGTCCATTCAATCACATATACATAGGTTTGAAATATTAAACCAGATGATTTCAGAGTACTACGTCATAACTATTTTTGAATATTCTTATGCGCCTGGTAAACAAGGTTTCTTAGATTCACTATGTCATTGGAATACAATACATACATCACAATTATAAAATTATAAAACCGAAATCATTATACCCTTATTTGTTTTGACTCGTTTTATTTTTTTGTTTGTTCTGTGTAATTCATTATGACATTTCTCACACAATGTCATCAAGTTCGCCAAATGATTCTTGTGAAATACCTCTTTTCTTTCTGATTCCAATATAAACCCATCGCTATCCGCATCTTTCTGGTATTGCATATGATGAACATCAGAACCCACTTCTTTATTACACATTTCACACATCCCCATAATTTTTTTACTATTGAAATGTGAACCAGTGAGAGAAAGAATACTCTGATTTTCCGGATGATATTTATTGCGAATCTCATGCGCCAAATCTAAAAAATCCCGTGGAAGATTCAATGATTTACATACTTCTAATCCGTACATATTTTCACCAGCACCATTTTTTAACTTTCTATCATATACCAACACATCTCTTTCTTGATCATATACTACTGTCATATGCTTCAAATGTACTTTTTCCATTTCTTCAATCTCATCATAATGAACGATTTCATGTAAATGCGTAGCAAAAATGAATGTACATTTTCTCTCGTATAATTGTTTAATACCCGCAACAAATATACTGACCGCCGAAATACTTTCTGTTCCGGAACATAATTCATCCCCTAGTACCAGACTATATTTATCAGCCATTTTCAGTATGGTCCGAAGTTCCGACATTTCCACCGCAAAGGTAGATAATCCTTTGAAAATATTATCGTTTCCTATAATGCGTGTAAAAATCTGGCGATAAGGATGATAATGAAAAGACAAACAGGGTACATACATTCCTGCCTGAGCCATAATTACGGAAATACCAATCGCCCGTATAAAACTGGTTTTTCCCACGGCGTTGGTCCCATACAACAATATACCCTTAGACTTCTCATCGAGAGAAATATCATTGGACACATATATTTCATCTTGTTGTAGATGTTCAATCAAACAATGCCGAAGACCTTCTACTTGAACAAATGAATGGTCGGACTCTTCTTGAATGGTTGGTTTACAATAATGATATTTTTTGGCTATATATGCTTTGGTAAAAATCATATCTATCAAAGTAATATATTCCACTATCTTATCTAAGGATTCATGAAATTGTATCATTTCTGTCAAAAAATCTTGGAAACATCTCGTAATATCGTCTTTCAAACTGTTTTTTATGATACTGATATTTTTACATATTTCTTCAATTTCCTCTGTATAAATAGCATCATTTTGCGTAGTATGACTACTACATATGACGTTCTCTTTATCGATGTTGAAAAGGAACGTTTTCTTCTCATTTGTAAGTGATGATGTATAAGATAAAGAAACTGTGTTTTGTTGATTCTTTCCGTTTGTATATTTACTATTGAGTGATTTATTTGGATCAAGAGCTTGTTTTAATAATACAGACCTTCGTTTTGTTGTGAGTAATCGTACATTATTTTTTTCCGTTTCATGTATCTTTACATATTCAGTTGTCTTGCTATTTTTTTCATATTTGGAAATTATTTCATTGAACATGTTTTTAATCGCCTCCAGTTTATCCATAGAATCGAATAATAGCTCGGTTTTATTATCTAATTCTGGATTTACGCCTTGAACAAAAAAATTATCATCGAATCCTTGAAGAGTATGTATTTCCTTACACTTGTTCAGTTGTAAGCGCGCCTCAATAAATACGATTATCTCTTGACATAACATACTAATTTGGTTGTCTCCTTGTTTTTTGTCAATATATTGAGTAATTTCGATATTATGTTGAAACATGGAACGAACCTCTTTTATAATTTTTAACCCTTCATATATTTGATAAATGGAACTAGGAGGGAGTTTTTTTAATACGATTTGTCTATACAGCTTAGAAATATCCTTCAGTTGACTTAATTTTGGTTTCAAAGGTTCATACAAATTATAATTAGACAACAAATAATCGGTCATACAATACTCGTCGTTTAGATTTTCGATTTTGGTAGTAGGGTTCAATAGGTCATGAGAGAAACGCCGACGTCCCATTGGGGTAACACAATGATTCAAAAAATGAAGGACCGATGACAAACGACCCTTGTATGAGTCGTCATCAATCATATTTAATTGTTTTAGACTATGGTTTGCTAGTGATAAACGTTCGGAACAATTTTCAACAACAGGAAGGTATATTTTATGTACCAAGTTAGGATTGTGTTGGTAAACGAAATCCAAAAGATAACAAAATGATTGGCATGCAATCGAATACTGATAAAATATGTCAAAATTGGGGTCGGTGTAAAATTGTTGTAATATATTTAATTGGTATGTTTGTTTTTGACAATTGGTCGCCTTTTGAACATTGTTATTTTGTTTTTGGGTCTGTTCAATATTATTATTCGAATCCGACAACAATATTACTTTATGTATCGCCGAACATTGGATACTACAATATTGAATAATGCTATCCAATTCGGTATCAGGTAAGTTTCCTAATAAAATCAACTCACTTGGTTGATAAATAGAGAGAAATCTTTCTAGGTCATCAAATGTGGTAGGATTTTTCAAATATTGTTCGTGATACTCGTAAATGGTTGTTTTGCCTGTATAAATATCGATGTTTGATATTCCAATATGAATTGTTTTCTCACCATTGCGTGCAACTTTTCCGTCAAGCGTATATTCATTTACATATAACCATACACAAACCGTATTATTTGATATGTTAGTAGTGGTTTCTTGAGATAAATATGTCCCTGGAGAATAAATACCTGATAAACTCCGGGTCGTATTTTTCATTTGTTCGTCTTGAGTAAATACAGCAATTGTATATCCGACCTCTTGCATACGTTTTACATATTTATCGAGCATATAATGAGAGAAACCTGCCATTATTACTCCATCGGCATCTACACATATTTTTTTGTCGGCAATATTTAGATCACAAACAGAAGAAAACTCTACAATATTACTTCCTTTGATTTCTCCGGTTGATTTCTCGCGTAATCCGTATACCTCATAGAAGGCCCCAACTTGCATGAATACGATTGTATTCTCGCCATATATATTTTTATATTCAATAGTCTTATCAAAATAATCTCGTATAAGAGACATTGTTTTTTTACTATGTTACTAGTAGTCGTAATAATAATAATAATAAGAACTCTTTATTATTATTGTTATATCTATTTAGATGACACTTAATCCATTTTGATAAATATTTTTCTCGGTTTATTTATCATATCCGAGAGAATCATTGCTTTTATACTTCTATAATTAGTACCAGGCAACAAAAAAGTATAATGGTTTAGTTGTTTTAACACATATAATGATAATGACGCGTACCAAGGTAAAGAAGACTTTGCTATCGCATCTTCAACAATATAATCCTGATCTTTTTTACTGTATAATACAATTTCAATCGGGCCACAGTTTTCATTCATTTCATACATCATTTTGTATCCATATAATATCTTATTATCGCGTTTTTGTTTCCATATGATTTGTTTAAACGATGATTGTTCTACACGCAAGTAATTACAAACTTTCATTATCATTGTTTTCATATTTTCGGTAAAAATACAAATATCGATATCACTTATTCCTTGTATGAAGTCGGATCGTTGTACACTACCGTAAAAAAAAATTGGACTATCTATATGTCTACTTAAGTTGTTCATGAATGAGCGTTGACTGTAAGTTAATTTATTGTTTGTATATTCCATATTTACCGATATTCAATTATATATAAACATATACTATATTTTTTGATAAATGGAATAATATGGTATTATACAATAATATTACACATCCGTTTCAGATATAAAATTATGAAGCAACAAATCCTGACTTTTATTGTGTATATCCCCGGTAAACATCACGGACTCATAAGTTTTTCGTAAAATGTTATGAGGCGCGGTTGAACCTACTTTTAATAATCCATGTTTCTTCAAATAGGTTTTAATTTCATTTATACTTTTCTTTTTCATTTCTCTCTCAGCATCAATGACGCGTTTTCGTGTCCTATTATCTTTCAATAATATAGATACTTTTCTATATATTGTTGATTTTCCCAATGTATATTTTCTATGAATCGTTTTCTTGGTAATTTTTTTTCTGAGCTTCTTCTTCTTTTCTTCATTCGGATTCGGATTCGGATTCGGTTCCGATATTGTATTGGTAATAATTGGAATAACACTATTATTATCTATTGTTGAACCAGAAACTACTGAACTATTGGATACATTATGACTAGTCTTCATGGTTGTTGGTAAAATATATATTTGGTTATCGGGTTTATTTTTGTCTAATACCAGGGAGTTTGTTCGCTGTTCTCTCTGTGTTCTATTTCTCAAGAGTTGTAGTTTACGTTCACGATCGTTAGAGTTATTATTTAATACATCTAAATATTTCTGAGGAATTGTGTTATTCGCATTTGTTTTCTGTGAATCAGGGGTTTCTTGTATGGACCCCATATTTCGTCGTGTATTATTCCATTGTTTATATGTGGGACGGCTTCCGTTTTTTAGACATCCATATGGTGGCGCAGGAGGAAGTGTGATTTTCATGGGAGGACGGTTCTGTGTGGAAATATTATGTTCAATAATATTATTTGATACAACACTAAGAGGATTGTTTTTTAAACTATCCGGAAGCTGTAATTCTACCTGTGGACGAGAATGTGAGTGTGTCTCAATGCTACTAAGATTTCGCAACGTTTTGTTTTTGTTCTTATTTTTTTGATGTTGATTATCCTGTTTGCGTACATTAATTTGTCTCTCTTTGGAAAGTTCGCTTAAATAATCAATGGAATCACGAAACTCATTTTCAAAATTATCGTCATCTTTTGCTTTATTATTGCCTTTTTTGGTATTGGTCGTATTAATATTATTTTCACTCGTATTACCTCCACGATAAGCTTTAATTTTATCCAAGAACTTTTTCTTTAATATATTTTTTTTTATAACCTGTTTTTCTATATTCATATTACGTTTCTTTTCCGTTTTTTTAGATTTCTTTAATCCAAACAATTCCGGATTTATTTTGATTGTTTTATTTTGAGGCATAATATATAAAAATAATAAAATAATTCGATATAAACATAGTAGTTTTGTATATATCAAAATAAATTGAAAGAATTACTATTTCTGAAGTGTGTTCATATAATATTTACGTTTGAAAAAGCATTGATGAAAGAATCAACAAAACTATCTGTGAAAAGGATGAATAAAGAGATGAAACAATCTCAATCTACCAGTTTGAAACAGAATACTTGTATTAGCGAGGGTGAGAGCGAGGGCGAGAATAAGTGTGAGAACTCATATATTGAAGAACCTTGGACTATTATTGAATCTTATTTCAAAGGACAACATTTGGAGCGTTTAGTTAGACACCAAATAGAATCTTATAATAATTTTGTAGAATGTCAAATCGATAGAACAATCGAAATGTTTAATCCTACACGCATTGTTTCTGAACAAGATTATGACCCTAAATCAGGGCAATATGCCCTTGAGATATTTGTTCATTTTGAAAACTTTCATATGTATAGACCTCAAATCCAGGAAAATAACGGTGCTACCAAGTTGATGTTTCCACACGAAGCAAGACTACGTAATTTTACCTACGCATCTACCATGACAATGGACTTGAATATAAAATATGTTATTCGAACAGGTGAATCTCTGGAAGAATGTCAAACTATACATAAGTCTATCCCTAAGATTCATATAGGTAAATTACCAATCATGTTAAAATCAAATATTTGTGTACTAAATCAATATAAACATATAGATAGTAATCAATCCGGCGAGTGTAATTTTGATGCTGGAGGATACTTTATTATAAATGGATCAGAAAAAACAGTATTAGGACAAGAAAGAGCAGCAGAAAACAAGGTATATTGTTATAATATTTCAAAAAACAGCACTAAATATACGTGGCAGGCAGAAATTAAGTCAATTCCAGATTTCAAATGTATTTCACCCAAGCAGATTAATATGATGGTCTCTTCCAAAAACAACGGATTCGGAAATCCGCTTTACATTCAACTTCCTAGGATTAAACAACCAGTTTCACTATTTATTGTATTTCGTGCCTTGGGTATTATTTCAGACAAAGAAATATGTGAATACATTTTATTGAATATAGAAGAAAAACAACAACTAGAATTATTACAAGGACTTCAAGCTTCAATCATTGATGCAAATGGTTATACTACACAAGAAGATGCCATCGAACACTTGATTTCTAACGCAATGTATACCCCAATTAATGTCGATAGAGAAACAGGTATGCGTAAGAAGAGAGCATTCACCTTAGAGATTTTGAACAATGATTTATTTCCTCATTGCAGTAATCTAGAACAACGTATCTATTATTTGGGATATATGACAAATCGACTGCTACAAGCCAATTTCGGATGGATTAAATCAGACGACCGCGATTCTTATTTGAATAAGCGCATTGACCTAGTTGGGACTCTTTTGAATAACTTATTTCGCAATTATTTCAACAAGCTAGTAAAAGATATGGAGAAACAAGTAATCAGGGAGGTGAACAATGGTTCCTGGAAATCTACTGATAACTACGAAAATATAATTAATCAAACAAACATTTATAAAATTATCAAATCCACCACTATTGAGAATGGCCTTAAACGTGCGCTGTCTACAGGTGATTTCGGTATCAAGCACATGAATAGTAATAAGGTTGGGGTAGCACAAGTATTAAACCGACTCACATATATATCCAGTTTAAGTCATGCTCGTCGTATTTCGACTCCCACTGATAAAAGTGGTAAGTTGATCCCGCCACGCAAACTACATAATACTTCGTGGGGATTTTTGTGTCCTGCCGAGACTCCAGAAGGTCAATCTGTCGGTATAGTCAAAAATATTAGTTATATGGCTCATATTACTATTCCGTCGAATAGTACGCCTATTAGAGAATATGTCAACGCGTGTATTCAAAACATAGAAGACATGAAACCACATGATTTATGGGGGAAAACCAAAGTATTTGTAAATGGTTCATGGCTTGGTATAACTGACGACCCGGAAAAGTTATTTCATATTTTGAAAGAAAAGAAATATAAGGGTATTATCAATATTTATACTTCTATTATATTTAATTTCAAAACAAATGAAATTAGAATATGTAATGATGCCGGCAGATTAACTCGTCCATTGTTGCGCGTAAATAACAATAAATTAATTATATCACCTTCAATCATTAACAAACTAAGAAAAAACGAAATCGGGTGGGACGATTTAGTAACTAATTGTATTCTAGATGACTCGGTAATTGAATATATTGACCCCGATGAACAAGAATTAGGAATGATTTCTATGAAACCCAATGACCTGATACAAAAAGACACAAATCAAACTTTTCGTTATACGCATTCTGAAATACATCCTAGCACCATATTTGGAATATTGGGTTCATGTATTCCTTTTCCAGAACATAATCAATCACCTCGTAATACTTATCAGTGTGCTATGGGTAAGCAAGCAATGGGCGTATATGTTACGAACTTCCAACAACGAATGGATAAAACAGCCTATGTATTGAATTATCCTTTACGTCCTCTTGTTGATACCCGCATTATGAATATGATTGAACTTATGAAAATCCCTTCTGGTTCTAATGTTGTAGTAGCAATTATGACTCATACTGGATATAATCAAGAAGATTCGTTGTTGTTCAACAAAGGTTCTGTTGACCGTGGATTATTTCAAGCGACTATCTACCATACCGAAAAAGATGAAGACAAACAAAAAATCAATGGTGATGAAGAAATTAGATGTAAACCCGACTTGCTCAAGACCAAGGGAGTGAAAATAGCCAATTATAATAAGGTAAATAGCAAAGGTCTGATTCCTGAAAATACCCTGGTTGAAAACCGTGATATTATTATTTCAAAGGTTGTTCCTATTAAAGAAAATAGAAATGACCCGACGAAGGTTATCAAGTATGAAGACCATAGTAAGATTTTTAGAACAAATGAAGAAACATACATAGATAAAAACTATTTGGACCGCAATGGAGATGGATATACCTTTGCGAAAGTTCGACTTCGAAACGTTAGAAAACCTATCATTGGGGATAAGTTCAGTAGTCGGCATGGACAAAAAGGAACTATTGGATTTATTATTCCGGAAGAAGATATGCCTTTTACTAGTTCTGGAGTCAAGCCTGATATTATAATCAACCCTCATGCGATTCCATCTCGTATGACAATAGGACAACTCAAAGAAACATTACTAGGAAAGGTGTTGGTTGAATTAGGATTATTTGGCGATGGAACTAGTTTTGGAGACCTGGATGTGAAAACAATCTGTAAAGAATTACAAAAGGTAGGATATGAATCCAATGGCAATGAGATAATGTACAATGCGATGACTGGTGAGCAATTAGATTCCTCCATCTTTATTGGACCTGTATTTTATCAAAGATTGAAACATATGGTTGCGGACAAACAACATAGTCGTTCTATTGGACCCATGGTGAATCTGACTAGACAGCCTGCTGAAGGTAGAAGTCGTGATGGTGGTCTGAGATTTGGTGAAATGGAAAGAGATTGTATGGTATCTCATGGAGCATCACGATTTACCAAAAGTAGATTGTATGATGTCTCAGATAAGTACCAAGTTCATGTTTGTAAAAAGTGTGGTATGATTGCTTCATATAATGATAAGTTACATATTCATCATTGTAGAACGTGTGATAATCGGACAGACTTTTCATATGTAGAGATTCCGTACGCATGTAAACTATTATTCCAGGAACTGATTACAATGAACGTAGCTCCTCGTATTATCACGGAATCATAATGTATATATTTGAAGATGTAAGTTTGTATTTTTTTGTAAATATTCAAATCTAGTAATCCAACAAAATATAATATATTTAATATCATTATATAATAGATTATGGTTTCTGTTACTCCCGCATTGAAACTTTTTTTAAAATACGTAATACAAAATAGAATACCACTTCGGATGATAAATAAAGAAAGTAATCAGGTTATTATACCTAGTATAATAATTACAAAATATGATGAAATTAATGACAAATTAGAGTATAAATATGACAAAGAAGTATCAAAGGATCAGATACCCGAATATGTTATTGGTGAATTACTATTGGATTCCAAGCTCCCCTATAATTTTGCTTTTCAAACTGACCAAGCTAGAATGAACTACAAGAGTCATACGGAGAGTTATGATTATATTTATGATAAAAGAGAAATGGAGAGAGAGGAACAGAAGGCGAAACAACAAAGAAATAACCCAATGATTAAAAGTGCTGGTGGTAGAAAATCCATCCATATAAAACCCAAATCTTGCTGTAAAACATATAAGAAAAACAACAAATGTACTCGCAAAACTGATGGGAAAACATTTTCGCTACCTCGTCGTTTTACACGCAATCAATGTTTATCAACGCCTAGAAAGAGTATGGGATTTACGATGCGTTCCTCTTGCGCTCCCTATAAGAATTGTAAGATGCGTAACACGCGTAAAATGCGTAAAATGAAAGGCGGAGAAAAAAAAAAGACGTCGACAAAACGAATCGCAACCGCGGTTTTAGCCCCTAACAAACATAAAGTATCGGGTATTGTTTCATTTACAGAAAAAATAAAGGGAGATAAGAAAGAGTGTTTAAGTATTCATTACGAAATACGGGGATTGAAAGATGGGAAACACGGGTTTCATATTCATCAAAAAGGAGATTTAACAGATGGTTGTCATAGTGCGTGTGCGCATTTTAATCCAGGCAATCATAAACATGGCGGTCTTTGTTCAAAAATAAGACACCTAGGAGATTTAGGAAATATAACATCCATCAAACAAGTAGCAAAAGGAACAATTCGGGCTTCTGGTCTTTCGTTAGACCCACGCAAAAAAAACTCTATTATTGGACGAATGATAATTGTTCATGATAAAGAAGATGATTTAGGTAAAGGAGGAGACAAAGAAAGCACGATAACCGGAAATGCGGGTGAACGTGTTGCATGTGGGGTAATAGGTATTGCGTAATCTTATATGGCCTCGCATAATTACAGAATTACATATTTTTTTCTTTAATTATATAAATGGCAACTAGGAGAAGACATTCAACTAAAGGAACCCGTTCCAAGACACACAAGGGACGTAGAAATTACACCACTAAGAAGGGAGATAAGGTATTTCACCGCAAAGGACATAATGTTCACAAGAAAAGAAAACCTTATACAAAGCGTGCTAAGAGGGGTGGAGGGCCGGCGGGTTCCACCAAAGTATAATATGTGGAATCCATTAAGTAATGAGCCACAATATATCCAGATATCATCCGTTCTCCATTGTCCTAAGATATAATAATTTCTAACTTAATATATTTATACAAATATTCATATAAATATGTTCTCACAAATCATTATACTTTAAAAAGGAAAATAAATGATAAAAAATAAACAATGTTTTTATTGTGATAGCAATAAACATAATGTAGAAAAATGTATAGAAGGGGAAGAAGTGAGCAGAACAATTATGTATTGTGGAGAAAATAAACCCAATTTCGAAAAAATGAATAAAAAACTGTTGAAAACACTGATAGTTACATCATTTCACAGTATATCGAATGGTATATCAAATACTAATAATCATCTTAACGAGATTATAGTTGATAGCGTCTTATATAAAAGCGAGTCCTTTCCAAAGAAAAAACATAAGGAACTGGTTGTTCTATGTTCCGATATATGGTATTATTTATATCATCAACGCAATATATATGATTCGTGTCCAATTTGTTACGAAGAAATGAACCAATATATGCCTATTAGTATGACCAAATGTAATCACAAAATATGTACGAGTTGTTTTGTTAAAACAATCCAGTTCCAAACTATGAAGTCAGAGGGAGGAAATATTCCATCATGTCCGATGTGTAGACAGAATATTTATTGATCATGAACTATATATAAATGAAAATAAGTATTTAAATACAATATTACTAATTTATTAGTAGTGGTGTAATATCATTACTCCAAATCCGTAATGTAGTTCATGGATGGTGAAAAATAATCTCTCATAACAACAAAATAAAAAATTAATATCACATAACAACAACAATTATAAAAAACAATCATCATTATCACCAAAGGATATGTACTACATTACATAGGGTTCCTGTGACCGTTTAGGTAAATGTGTCCTACTAGTTATTTGGCTGAAATAATATCGTAAAATAACGTCTTCATTTCTAAAAGTTCTTATGTAAATTATTGTATATAAATACCTAAAATCATCAAGATAAAACTAAAATAAAAATGAAACCACGTATAGATAGAAAAATCTTTCTATTCAAAAAAAGAACAATTAGAAGTAAAGGGAATATTTAAAGAAAAGAATTATAATTAATATATTTTGAACATTTTGTTCATTTGCAGTATGAGTTGATCACTCATTTATGTGGTATATAAAGTATGATATATTTTTGATAAATATTATGCGATTAAGTATATGTAAGACGTAGATACTTAAAACTATAACTACGTCTTGGTATGAAGGTAAATGGACGCATTTTCAAATCATATCGTTATATTTATTATGAAATATTTTGCGCACAAAGTATTTCATAATATTCATCAAATGTTTATGAAGGTTGTCCATAGACATAGTCTTTATTGACTTCCTCGTTAATCAAATTATCTTCTTCTTCTTCTTCTTCTTCTCTATTTTCATCTTCTCTATTTTCATCATTATCACTAACAGTACTATCAACCACCGCCTCACTAGTAGCATTTTTCTTATTATAATAACTAGGAAATCGTGACCTAGTAGTCATGTCAATCTGTTCTGGTTTTAAATGATATTCCCATTTATAAGGCTCCAGATTTTTATAATCATTTATTATAGTTTCAATATTATTACATTTGATATTACACGCATTCATATTTTCTGGGTCGTCATCCTGGTCACACGAACCATCAATATGTTGAATTAATTTATTAATACGTTTGTTATTTTGTGTAATGTCTTTGGTATTATCTCCTACACATTTGTTAGCATTATTTGGGTCATTCGGAATAATTCTAATATATCCTTCACCTAGTTGTTTTTTCATAAGTTTCTTATGCTTTAAAATCATATATGGTTTTAGAGTATCAGCACGTTTTCCTAAGTCTCTAACCACAGGTTGATTCGCAAAATAGGGGTCCTTAGCGTCAGTTTCTATTTTATAAAAAGGTCTCCTAACAGTCCCCGATAACCCTCTCCCATAATCAGTCCATGATTGCTTTTCAGGTTTTATGTATGTAGATGGTTTACGCCAGTTATTTAATTGAGGACTACCTCCTTTCCGTCGTCTGGTTTTCTGATTTTGTTTTGATGATATACCTCTTTTACGATTGTTGTGTTTCTTTTTACTATTTATCTTGTGATATTTGTTGTTATAGGATTGTCGTCTAGTTTTATTTTGTTTTTTCTTATTGTGTCGTCTATTTTTTTTCGTGTCATTTTTTTTTAGTTTTTTTGTCATAATGAAAAGTATATTATTCTTATTATATCGGTAGAAAATATATGTTATTGTCACATTATTAATACATTAATCTTTATTATTAAGGAAACTATTTTGTTTGTACAATATATATGGTTCACCCAAACACACGAATTAGCCCCCTTGGAGGTGGAATACACGGATTTATCCCTAAAGCATTAATCACCACCAACAATAATAATAACTTTGCAAAAACTCGATTTCTCTTAAAAAATGGATGGAATACAAACAACGCAAAGAAGGTAAATAATCATCAATCTGCTACCACTCCCTTTCGTGCGATTAACAACGCTGGCGATTTATTGAGTCGTCAAAACTATTCTTGTGGAGGACCTACTCAGTCATTTCAGAGTCGTCCTGGCATGCATGGATTGAAAAATGCCTTTGGTCACATCACTTCTAGATGTGATAACTCAGGGACAGAAGCGGCATCATGTAATGTAAAGTATGTATATGATAGTTCTGATGTTATCCGATACAAGAAACAAAAGGCGATCAACAAAAATTACAATGATTTAAGTTATGGAGGGAACCAATACTCGGGCGCTCAAAGCGCTATCCGCGCCATCAGAAGATATTAAGAAAAATCTCGGGTTATCAATAAATTATGATATTATTTTCATATTATATTATAGTATAATACGAATGACAACAATAGCATATCATCAATATAGTAACATTCCAAATATGGGTGGCAGTTACGCTAGTGCTCCCGTTATAGGTCCTTTAAGCACAAATAAAACACCTCTACAAATGGGTGTTCACAACCGCGGTATTTTGTCTGGAAAGCACCCTAATCCTCCACAATATTATCCTTCTGATGGGGCTGGAACATTTTCGAATGGTCGTCATCAATACAGACGTACCACCCAGTATAGAGAAGGAAGAACTTATAACTTCGGGAGGGGCATACAGCAGATGTCTTCGGATAAACCTGCCGGAACCTATTATTCGGGAGACCTTCAGAAGCGTTTTAAAGTGTCTCAATTAGTAAAATATGTTCCTCCAGCAGACAGTAGTCTGTATATTTCTCACAAGAAAAGTAATGCAATTGGTAAAAGTTCTTTAAAACAAGGATTGCCTGATAGCACGCCTTTAGGCTATAAAAGTTATAATCAGAATGATGTTAAAAACGCATTGAGATGTGTTCGCGGTGGTGGAAGTGTGGCACCTGCAAAAAAAGGAGCGATTGCCAACCTTTATAAATCAATATCCCCTTTACGTCCTACTTATACTGATCCTCTATTCAATACGTATAACTATGTTGAGCCTACCAAAAAAGCGGTCACTGATAAGAAGAATATATTTTCCTTTTCTAGTGGATATCCACAAAGTGGAACAGGATACACTCGTATAAATACAACTGCGATTGCAGCACCGTGTCATTATGAAACCTACACTAATGCAATTAATGCGATTAATCATTCTACAAGTTTGGTTGAATTAGAGAAGATTGTATCATGTGTTAATGATAATACAATTGGTGACTACGAAGCCTTTTTTGCTGCGTTGAATGATAAAATACAAACTTATTCGTAGTCAATCTTTCTGTTTGAAACCAAATACTTTAGAAACTATGATATTATTATTATATCATTATTATTTATATTAATGATATTTACAACAGCTAGTATGTTAAATAGATGCGGAACAGTATCAACATCAGGGGTAGGAGTAACGAATCATCGAATAAAGAAAAGACGTGCCAGTCATAAGATGTATACAACTCTGAGAGATTTAACTAATTTAAATCCTCGTAAGGGTCCTATTTCAGAAACATTCAATATTAATAATAGTGACAGTTGGTATGTTTCATATCCGGATGATTCATTAAGTAACTTTACCATAACTTTAAACAATGGAGTTTGGTATGATGGATCAGGTATGTATACACTTAAAAATATACCAAATGGGAGCGTATATGATATTTTTTTCTATTTTCCACCAACACAGGATATAAAACAAACTATACAATCTATCGATGATAGAACTAATTCAATTACATGGGTTTTAAATGTTGAGCTACCGGGCTACAGCACAATTGTTTGGACGCGTCTATAGATAATATAATTTACAAATAGCATATTATTATATTATATTTTATATTATAATTTCTCGTTATAATATAAATGCGTTGTAATAAAAAAGGTGGAAAAAAAATGAAAGGCGGAGATATGACCAAGTCTTTAAATGTTCCTAACTTAAATATTGATGGTAATGGTGAGAAGAACCCTAACTCTATGAATATTAATACACAAAATAAACTACCGGGAGAACCAAAAGGAGCCTCTGTAGTAGGACCAAAAGAAGAAGACCCAAAGGAAAAAGAAGAACCAGATGAGGAAGAACCTGAGGAGGAAGAACCTGAGGAGGAAGAACCTGAGGAGGAAGAACCTGAGGAGGAAGAACCTGAGGAGGGAGAACCAGAGAAGGAAGAACCTGAGGAGGGAGAAGAAGACGAAAAACAAGAATCTAATCCTGAAACAAAAACAAAAGAAGATTGCGATTGTTCAAAACATGTATTAGGTTATAAAATTCCTTTTTTAGGAGGAGGTAGAGTAGACGGTTATTCTTTTCAACATGACTTATCTCAAAAGGCGGGCATAGTGGGTGGTCGCAAGAGAAAAACAAGTAGAAAGATGAAAAAGAGAAAACCCAAACATCTGAAAAAGACATCGAAAAGATCACACAAGAAAAAAACCCACAAGAAAAGAAAAATGATGAAAAAGAAGAAACGTACGAAGAAACGCTAACTTCTCTCTTGGTTGTATAATTTCATAATCAAAATGTATAATTAATAATATTTCTGTTATACATTTTGTAATTGTGTATGTGTATACGTACACTTATTTTGGTTCGAATATAAAATCATCGTGAATATTTTTAATTAAGGTATAGTTCAAAGATAGAATATGGTTTATAATTTCATTTTGTGTTGTTGTCATATTTTCATTTTTTCTTTTATTATCATCCCAGATTTCTATAATTATAATGGGTCGGTTTTTTTTTATTTTCTCTTCAGCACCCAATAAAAAATCATGTTCACTCCCTTCAATATCAACCAACATTATATCAAAATTATCTATTTTTATATTATCCAGTTTGTTCATTTGATTTTTTATTTTTTTATCGGTTAAACAACTAGAACGAATATTATGTTGAATATCGTTTTCAGTAAACACATGCATACCACCTGAGTTATTTTTTACTCTATTTACGTTTTCCACCGGACATATTTTATTTTTACTCATAAAATATACATCTTCTATACTATTACCTAACGCTAATCTAAAAGTCTGTATATTTGAAATATTATTTAGTTTAATATTTTGACGTAAATGTTCATAAGTAGATGGATATGCCTCAACAGCAGTAACTTTATTGATATGTAAAGAAATAGGTAAGATTACTGTTCCAATATGACTACCTATATTTAAAAAGTGAGACAGGTTTCTTGTTGAAATATATGATTTAATTAAACTGAAAATTTCGTTATTCCACTGATGTCCACTTTTTACTTTTTGTTGAATTTCATCGTTGACGTTATGTATAATATACTTTACACCATTGACCAATGGTGATACAATTATATTGTTACGTGTTGTCTTCATTATATGATATATATATCATGAGAATATATATATATATATTTTACGAACGCATTTTTTTATTTCATAAAATAGGGTAACTCGAAGAATAAGTTATCATATCATCCTAATTCGTTTTCTCAATAATTCGATATACAATATATAATATCAAAATGGCAATACATACAAAATATAAACGAACCAAATAGTCTTTAGGAATAAGAGGAGTGGAAGAACCCATAATATTGTGTGAGTCTAATATATTTGATGGTGTTATACTAGACGTAAAGCCTTCTGTCATATTATTTATATCTGCAGTAGCTACATAATGACTTTCTTGACCACGTTGATTCTCATTATTAATCGTTTCTAAAGTTACATTTTGACATTCTGGATGTTCACCCATTACGAACCCTTGTAATATAGAATAAGGATTTAATTTACCCATATTTTCCATTGTTCCTGGAATGAGTCCTTCAAATGAAGTGAAGTCGACACCCATTGCGGATGATATAAAAGGAACTTTACCTGTGGGAACATTATCTATGTATACATATCTATCTTTCAAATCTCCGGTATCTTTGTCTTTACATTTACCTGCCGTTTTCATAAAATATTTATTTCCTAAAGGTTGTCCGGTTGTAGACGCTCCTTTTCCAGAGACAAGTACTTCTACATATTGAATAATACCATCAACGTCTCTAGCTAATGTTTCTAGATTTCCATCAGCAGACATACCAATTTCAGATGGTTTTTTGATATTTTTCCAATAAGGATAGGACGGTCCAAGTAATTTGGCTTCTACTCCACCGGCATCTTTTGAAGCAGCATCAAATATATTCATATGTTTAGATATATATTAATACAAGATAATATTACAGAAAGAAGGGGCGAATGAAAAAAGAGATAAATCGACTAGATAATATCAATTATTTTTTTCCAGTCCCGGTCCCAGTAATATTATGAGGGGTGGTTCCAGCAAACTGTGTTGCGGCGCTTTTTTGGGCCATCGACATTTTAAAGATTTGTTCCGACATTTTTTTTATGCTAGCAGTATTTTCCTTTACTTGAGGAGGTAGGTCCTCCAAAGTTGTTATTTTTGATTCTAATACCTGGATATTACCAGCATTTTTATTTGCGAGTGCTGGTATATTTCCAGCGGAATAGGGTTGATATGAATTGGTGCTTGACATCCCTTCTTTTACACATGGATTCCAAAAAGAATACAGAATAAGATACAAGAAAAATACGATTAATAATATTGATAACATTAGTATAATATATTTAGATTATTTTTCATAGGAGAATAAAATAATCTCATTTTTATAATGTTTTATGTTATAATATTTTATGTTATAATATTATATATACTATTACTATAGCAACTATGTCATCAGCATTCTTTCCACTCGGCATGAACTCATATAACAATAGGTCCAATCCTCACAATTTTCGTCCTACAAAAGGAACAGGTGTTTACCAAAATCCATCATCAATTACTGCAGGTAATATTCGTCCTATTACCAATAATGATTTAACTAACTTTACAACTTATAAGCATGGGTCAGCGCGCCCGATGAAACATTATAGAAAGGGTATAGTATCCAATATTCCTACGGTTATTTTGGATCCTTGTTGTCCTGATTTTGATATAGTCATTAATCAAAATCGGGCTAGTAAAAATCAAAGAACTAAAGGTTTATTGGGACAATTGATGGACCAACCTGGACGTAATTTTGTACAAAATAATATTCCTAATTAGTATTATTCGTGAATAAAATAGGCGTACAAAATATTGACAATATATTATTATTTAGTTAAAAATAATGTATCGTAATATATATATAATCAATATGTCTAGTGAATATCAATATCCCATATGTGCTACTAGTTCTGGCATCATTGCCATTTCTGGATACTCGCCTACACCGAACTTAACAATGGATCCTTTGCCTGTAAGTCAAAGCCATACATTATGTTGTAATGAACAACGCAAGGCACTTCGTCGTGTTCGTCCTGCTAGTACTATTATCAATAAAGATTATTATACCACCCATCAACAATATAGACAAAATCGTTGCCAAACATACAAACAACGAGCCTTCAACTTTTATTCAGGTGGAGGTAATCCAAATGCTCTTGCTGGCACTCCCACAACATTGTCAAATACATATGTCGCTAATTGTTACCCTACGAAATGTCAAAGTAATTGTTCCAAAGTTATTTATAAACCCAGTAATCCTCAATTCGCCAAAGAAGGAGGAGTATCAAGTAGCACTCGTACATTGAAATTGGGCCTTACCACTGTTGAAAAAAATGTATTCTTCAATAATTTATTGAAAGGAAGTGGAAATAGATATGAGAATCGTGGAGGAAAACCATTTGTGCCTTTTATTCACAAATCGAAGTCTGTACCATGTGCCCCTCTTATTTCACGAACATTTTATAAAAAACCTACTGGAGGAACTGGTGTTCATAAGTCTTGTTAGTTGAACAGTATAACAAAACAATACTACTATCACAAAATAAAAAACATCTGATTAGATATTTTTTATTTTTTATTTTTTTGATTTTTTTTGTATATACATAGATACGTGTTCGTATACGAAGTCAGTTCATTTTGAGGATTTCCTTGACAAACGTGCTGTTGTTAATTTCATTTTGAGGATTTCCTTGACAAACGTGCTGTTGTTAGATAGTAATCTAGCCGTTTCACGAGGTAAAATGGATCTTGTTTTCTTGAGTATTTTTGTTTCATCATCATCGTCTTCATCCTCATCCTCATCCTCATCCTCATCACACCATACCCCATCGTAACCATCAATAAGCTCTATCGATTTGGCATGGGATATACGGAAGAACTCTCGGCCAGTTCTAACGCGTTCGTTTATGAGACGAAAATGAATCTCTTGTTCTCTCTTGTAGGCTTCCTCAACATGTTTCGCACAAATGACGTAATACCGATCTGGAGGACCAAAGGTATTACTCTTGTTTGCCTCCATCAAACGATGCTTAAGAGGACGTCTGGTCATCCCGATCTTTACTATACCAGGCATAGAGCGGTTTGCCATAACATATACAATACCCTTTTTTTTTTTGGTATTTACCTTGTGCTTATGATTGACGTGCGATTTTAAAACCCTTGAACTCGAACTCAAAATTATCTTCATGTTTATAGTTGATTACTTTAATTACTTTTATATAGTAAACTGTTGACGTTTAATTCAGTGTCAATTTTAAAATCATTTTGTCATAACTTGATTATAAGGAATATTATTATGTTGGCACCATTGTGTTGATTTAGTAATGCTCATTTTTTTATAATTTTCTATTCTTTCAAATATATTCTTTGATTTACAAATATTAATCATTTCGTCATATTTATCCAATGTTTGATACGCGGTAATAATATTAATCTCCTCTAATTTGTTCAATAATAATTTGGGCAAACTATTGTTTAATAATGAAGTAATATGATTTTCTTGAAAATTATCTACAATATCATCACAAAATATAACTTGTTCTATACTATTTATCATATCATCTTTCTCTATAGAGCTTATGCGATTATTATATTTTTCACATACGATAAAACGCTCTTCTTGAGATGAAATATGAGGCTTACAAATATATACTTTCTCATATAAACTGGTTAATATATACACAACGTCCAAAAATGGTTTATAATACAGATTATTTAATTTTAAAATGAACCTACCACCTTCTTCCTGATAAACTAATATGTAACGCAAATACAATGCGAGTAGTTTGATTTGCTTTTGTGTGTCAATACTGTGGATATTATTTAAATAATCCAAGTCGAAATACAATAAATTATACTTTATATTGTGTTTCGTATATTCATTAGGTATATTATATATACTTTTATCTTTGTTTGTAATACTTGTGCTTAATTGAGTAGATGAAATATAATGAATATTGTCATTGTAAGAGTTTCGTGTATGTTTGATATAACTATAAAAAGAACAACTATCATCATTGATACATAATATGTTAATATTAGAATAATAATTATATAGTTGAGATAACATATTGTTAATTTCTATCAAGTTGTATATTAACAATGATGTGCTATTTAATTGGCTTACACAATTCACATTGTCATCGTCATTATTATTCTCATGTATATGTTGTTTATAATCAGAATATATTTCAGTAATATTATCATTTCCATCTACATTTTGCTCATGTATATTTCTATAAATAAAATCATATGGATTAACTAGTGAAAAAATGTAATTGATATTATAAATAGCCATATCAATCTTCATTTTCTCTATTTGTTGGTAAATATCATTCAAACTCATTACTACACTATGTGATATATAAGGTAATAAATAAGAATCATAAATGTGAGTAGAATAATTTGGTTTTATCAATGGGATATTATATTTTTTTGGTAATAATGTGTAATAGTTCATTACGTGTATTGATTATTATACATTATTATTTCTAAGTCTTTTAATTCTCCACTAGAATTATTTTCTTCTTTAGTCTTTTAGTTTTAGTTTTTGTTTTAGTTTCCTTTTCTTTTTCCTTTTCCTTTTCCTTTTCCTTTTCCTTTTCCTTTTCTTTTTCCTTTTCTTTTTCCTTTTCCTTTTCCTCATCATCCTCATCCTCCTCCTCATCATCACTATACGGAATATCATTTATAACTGATTCGTCGGCATCTAGTTCTTCAATAGAGTCAATTAACAATTTTTCAGTATCCACATGACTAACCTTCTTAAAGACAAAGTACCTATTCAAAAAGGATATCTTCTTTTCATAAGAGGACATTTTATTTGCGTCTCCATATTCATTTTTCATTTTATGATTTCGCTTAATCTCGTCTTCCATAATTGTATACAACTCGCTAAACATACCACTACCATTAGGTAATCCAATTAATTGCGCTTCATCACGTTCAACAATCTGAAAGCCATAATTTTCCATAATACGTACAAGATAGTCAAAATTAACTAAAAACTCTGGAAACGCCTTATTAATTGTTTCCTGAAATACATTTATCTCATATCCCAGACTTGTGATATCATCCTCAAAAACATCTTGGGAATATTCTTTTCCAATTTCCCATATTTTGGTATCTCCTTGGTAGATGCTTACCGTTTCACCAAGATTCTTATTCTTCAACATATTGAATACAGATTTACCATCATAACAAGTACCTACGAAATATCCCCCTAACTTTGTACATTCAGCCACGTTTCTGATAAAGTTTTGAAAGGTAGTTTTATTTTCAAAGAAGTAATGAATGGCAAACTGACACGAAGATACATTAAATCCATCTTCTCCTTTTCCATAATATTTAACTACCCCTTTTCCTAATTTATCTGAATCACGAGGACCGTTTCCAAATATTGCTTTGGTTATTTCACTAGATTTATCGTTTATCATTGCTTGTCCACTACGAATATTTGCACTACTATTTCCATGAACAAAGACCGAATAGGGAACATCTTTGAATTTCTTTGAATAATTCAAAAACCGAGCACACGCACCATCCATTCGATTTTCAATATTATCTTTAGATACATCGATTCCGAATACAAATGATAGTTTGGATGATATCCATTTGGATATATCCCCCCCTTTTCCACAAGCGTAATCGATTAATGTATGACCTCGTTGGGAAACACTTGTAATCAACAACTTTTTTACATACAAGTTATGAAAGTTACGCATCGCTTGTGTTTTCGTATTCTTTGTCAAACGATTATAATAAATGTCACTATCAGCTAATTGATCAGGTATATTACTTCCAGTTTTCAACATGATATCAGTAATTGGATTATGAATAGAATGCCAGTTACTATTCGCCACATGATATGCATTTCCATAATTCTTTACACCTCGCCGAAGTTCCGCAGTTTTATCATATCTGACTCTTAGTGGAATCCATCTCCATCCTGGTTTATTATTTATTTCATAACGAAACTCTACAATCATCTGGTCTCCAAACACTTCGTCCTCTTCTGTAAACATCTGTTCGACTCCTCCATCATCTCTTTTTAATACCACATTTGCAATACCTGCTTCATTATCACTCGGATTAGTTGGATAAAATTGTACTGGTTGATATTCTTCTTCCTTGTCTAAATTATCATTTCCATATTTCTTAATCTTACCATCGAGTATATCTTGACAAGGATTTATATAACCATGGTCGAGTTGATTAAATCCACAACGTAATATCAATGTTTTATACTGGTCGATTTGATTGACTGAATGTGTGTTTAAACCCTCTTGGAACAAACTTTTAACTTCTTCTTTTTTATTTACATCTGTCTTAACAGAACACAAGAAGTCAACCGTATTGTATTGTGGCGGTTTCCATTTGAAAGAATGTTCCCATGTTATTTTACGCAATGGTCCAGATTTTCCAATTTCATCCGCACCGACACCCATACTTGCCGGCGTAAATATCAATCCATCTGTAGTATATTCAAACAAACCATCTTTTTCCTTTGTTAAAATTAGATTACAACCATCGAATATATTATCTCTTGAAGAAGTGGGATAAAACTGCTTTACATCAATACGGATGGGACAGATTTGATTATCATTCACAATTGATTTGGGATGTAAGTTACCTACTACTTGTTTTAATATAGGTAAACGAAACTTATCTGTCTTCTCTAATTCTTCTTTCGTTTGTGGTAAGAAACCTAACATCCTAACGTCTTTTTTATTTACATAATATACATCAAAACAAGCAAATAGGTTGATAAAAGAACCGTACTTATCATGTAAAATTAATTCTCCATCGAGTAAAGTATGAAACAGGTCTTGACTGGTTGTTTTTGCTCCGGTAAAGATCACATCCATACTCGAGTTAATCAAATATATTTTTCCATTTGGTGAGATATACATAAGATGTCTTTCTCCATCAGCCTTATCAGTAACTGTATATTTATTACGTATGTTGGGAATATTTGCATTATCGTTTACAGGAGCAATATTTTGAATTTGTAAAGTATATGATGACGGACCTACAAAATTACTAGGTATGAAACTTCTGTGTTTATGTTGGTAGTCTTTACCGTGTAATAACTTCATATAATCCATCGTTGTATCATGTAACTCATTGTAAGAGACTGGATAATTACTTCCTTGTAACCCCATTAGAATATACTTAACCGCTTTTCGTATTTGGTTAGCTAAATCCTTCGCGGTTTCAATAGATGTTCCGGGACCAATCCTTGAATTATCTACCTCTAACTCTATTTCATAGGTATCAGGTTTATTAAATACACCTGACTCTTCCGTTGTATACGACAACAATAACTTACGGTCGGTTGACATTCCAGAACTTTTTACAATACTAATATCAACATTTATGGGCAACTCTGGATGAACGAAAGTGACGCGATTTAAGTAACGATATGATTTTTTTGATTTGTCCCAGTTTTCTATCGTATCGCGTATAATACCGTTGTGTTCACTCATTTTCATTTCTGTGTTATAAGTAATTCTAAAGTTAAAGTCATTGAAATTAACTGGTCGAACCTGTTGGTCACCTTGTTTATATCCTTGTTTTTTGTAAAACTCTACACCATTTGAAGAATTATAGCTCGACATTAATTTCTTAATATCATTATGTTTACAATATTCTTGAATACCGCGAAATCCGTTTATTTCTGTTCTTATGTTAGAAATCATAAACTTACCCGCTGTCGGATTCAGATATTCATTTTGAATACGCATCATATAGTTTCCTTCTTCATTCTTACTATAAAAACCTAATGATTTTAACTTTCCTATCACATTATCATAATCGATTTTTGATATACGTTTGATACCTTTTGTTCCAAACTTTACTTCCAGCTCATGATTTAAATTAGAGTCTTTTAGAAATGGATTATTTTCCCAATACATATCAATCATTTTGTCCATCTGTTGTTTTGGTGGTTTATTATCATTTTGATTACGAGAAAATGATAAGTTCTTATCTGGTTTATCGGTCATACTTCTAATATATTATAATATACTATTTTTATATAAAATATCATATTAATCAATTTTTAAATGACTATTTGATAGATTTCTTATTTGCTATTGTTTTTCTATTATCATCAGTTATAGTATCCTGAAACTGTATCAGCTCAGTGCGCATAATAAAATTTCATACAAGTCTTTTTTGTTTTGTTTTGTTAAATCATTTGTTTTATCTAAGTCTAGTTGTTTACATATATCAATCAATTCGGAAACTTTATAAGAACTAATTGCCTTTATTGGTTTATCTACACTTTCCCATGAAAAATATTTATTCTTATAGGCATCCAGCTGGTCATCAGTAGTATCGTTTTCAATTACATAATGTTTTTTTGGAGCATCTTTTTGATGAACCACATTTATTTTATTAGCATCATTCAGTATCAATGGAAAACATTTACGATTATGAATAAATAGTACGTTTATATTAAATGCCACACATAACGCTATAAATGTTTTCATTCCAATAACCTGTTTGTTTGCCAATTCGTCTTCAACATGTTCGGTTATATTACGTATTTTATATGTCTTCAATGCTACTTTTTGTTCTCGAATCTTCTCAATATAATTAAACTTCAGGTTCTTTTCATTGACAAATGACCGAACTCCAGGCATCTCATATTTTTCTACTCCTTCATACAACATAAAAAAACACCAAAATAACGAATCCTTTTCGTTAGGCTGGTAAAATCTCGGTTGTTGATAGTTATCAACGTTATTAATAATTTTATTTTTATTTATATATGTATTTTTAGTAGCAGTAGCAGTATTATTATTAGTCAACGATTCATCTTTGCGACTGTTATTTGTAATTAATGTTCCCGACAACATATAATCTTGTAACTTTACAATTACATCATTATAATTTATAGAACTCATATTCTATTGTTAGTATTATTCTTATTATATTACGTCATCTACTCTTTATTATCTTTTGTAAAATATGTATTCTTACAGTCCTCTTGTTGCTTCTCTAGTTCATTCAATGTATTTTCTTGGGTGTTTACATAATTCATATATGTCTGTAATTTATGAATGACTGTTGATTCAACCTCTGTAAGATTAACATGTATACCATATTTATTTTCATTTATCATATTATTATTATGTGTATTCAGAATGCGAAGAAGTTCTATTTGGTTAAACTTATTCATATTTTCTATTTGATCGCGGATATTATTCAATTCGGACGTGCTATATTCGATTATTTCTGATGGCTCTTCATATTGAATTTCTCCTTCCATACTCATATAAAAAATATATTGTGATGTGTTTATATGTTTTTACAAATTATTATAAGACAGACTCTATATAAATCAAAATCATATATCTATCCTAATACTAACTTAGGTTTCGCATTCGTTTTTCTTACAACCTCTCCACTTCTTTCTTCTATTAAACTAGCGATTATGGATATATATTTATCATTTAATTCAAATCGTTGACCAATGATGCGTATAGATATTTCGTCACCCTCTTTCACTTTTGAAAATGCCGAACTCATATAATGATGATCGCGAGTAATAAATATGACAACAGGACTCGGATTTTCATTACTAATTTCTGCTCTAATTCCTGCTTTCGTTATATTCTTTGCAGTACATTTTAATAACATTCCTTCGACTGGACAACATATACTACATTCAAAGGCTACATCAAATATAATATTGATATCTTTGATTTTTCCACTTGAATAAGTTATCAACTTTGAGGATTCTGGTTTCACATAACCTTCAACAACACATTTTCCTTCGTAATTTTTATTAATATATGTTTCCAATAGTTGATTTATATTTTTTCCTACGTTAATCATAGGAACACAAATTGTACGATGAAGAAGTGCCCTACTAAATAAAATATTGTTATTAATAGGTGGTCTTGATTTGTAAGATTTATCCATATTATATACTATATATATATCGCTTTATTTTGTTTTCCATATTAGTTTTTACATTTTTCAATTTTTATATACTCGTTAGAAATGAAGGATAAATGGGTTCTCACAATCACTCATGTAATTCTTTTTGTAGTAATATTGATTTTTCATAATTGAAAAACCATAATTTATCGTCCTTCTTTATCATATTATTATATCTAAATAACCATTCCTCTAAGGCACATAATTGTTGTTCTACCATACCCTTTGTATTTTCTTTGTTAAACTTATCATGTCCTATCAAAATATTCAATATATGGATCTTATCTGATTTTGACGTATCTCGACATCGTTTGCCTGTACTTTTACCTACCAACTTAAATCGCACCTTGAAATCCATATTATTAATTTTTATATTGTAATTGAAATATCCATTCACTTTACTAATTTCATATTTTCTTAAATCTTCTAAATATTTGGTAGTTTCCTTTTCAACATCTTTAACATCTTCAGGTAACGCGTTTATCCATTCTTTATTCTTTAATATTTTTATATTTAACTTCGTACCATTAATCATAATCATCGCAGTCTCTCGTGATGTTTTAATTATATTTGTATCCAGATATTCTTTTACTTTATATTCAATAGAATTAGGATTCATATCACTAATATTGTATATATAATTCATGAGTTTTAACTTTTCACTAAACACTAACATATCTACTAAATGTTCTATTAATAACACTAGCACGACATCCTTGTTCAGTAATTTGTCAGAAATAGATTTACGCATAATATAACCACAATGAATATACCAGTTTTCTTCTCCTCTCGAAACATCATACGAACGTGTTTGGTCAATAATGTTTTTGACCGTGTCATATTTTATTTGAATATCCTCCATAATTTCCAGTTCACCAATCTCATTTTGTTCTGTTGGTTTCATGATAGTTTCCTTACCAAGTTCCTTGCTAGATTCTTTGCCAGATTCTTCGACCTTTGTTTTCATTTTCATTTTTAATTTCAACATATTATGTTTGTAATCTAATGGTACGCTTCTCTCAAATAATGGAATATTTTTGTCATCTAAAACGGTAGGCTGGAACAAGTAATATTCTTCTATGTTTACTAGATTTCCAGAACGTCCATATTTATCAATCAATATTTTGCTTTTATCATTAATTAGATGTGTTAGAGTAGCATATATTTGTGAGATAGGATAAGCTCGTGGAGTATTTATTTCATGTAGTAATTCTGTTTTTTTATAGAAAAAACGGTCTTGAAATAAACTCTTCACTTTTTGATACAATCTTTCGGCATTTACATTGACAAACGATTCTGTATATGTGTATTCATTTACTTCATCTGAAATAATATCCTTATCTGGCATACACTTAAAATCACATTTCATGTAATCACAAGAAGAAGAATTATCCACATCACCGACTTTGAAATCTTTCAATATCTCACCCGAAGAGAGAACTTGTTTTACCTTTATGGAAGTTCCTTCTTCTATTTTTTCTTGTGTAAAATTAGTTTGGTCATGATTCAATAGACAATCTACTGCAGTTTGTTTTAATAAACGAGTAACCCTACCTATTTGGATTGCCTTGAATGTCGCTAATCTATATACATAGTTATCAGCTGTTTCTATATTTGAGTTATTTCTCAATAAACTGCCGTATAGATATAATTGAACATTACGTTTTTCAAAGGGTAATAGTTTGTGACTACCGTTTCGAACACCTCTGCCTATAATTTGTTCAATTCGATTCATATTATACCATGGGTCTAATATATGTATTTGTCTTATGAACTTGAAATCAATTCCTTCTGAACCAGCACGAGATATCAGTATCACTTTAATTTTATCTCCATTTTTATTATTATCATCAGTCACTGCTTTTACTTCATAATCATTGTCTGGAGATAATCGAGGGTCACCAGTTATCATAATATATTTTGCGCTATGAACCTTCTCTCCCTTTTCAATCGGTTGCATGGTTTTTGAACTCACTGGTTGAGAAGGTGGCGTTTTAAACAAACTTGATGCATTCTTTCCATAACGAGAAAATCCCATTTCTTCCAAAGCCAACGCTAATGGAATAATTCCACTATCAATATATTGACAATAAATTAGAATAACACCTTCAGAGACCACTTTTTTGGTTGAATATATACTATCACACACGTTTTTAATCTTTGCGCTATAAGTACCAACTTTGTCTTGAGAAAAAAAACGATTATGTACTTGTGAATCTTTCACCCAATTTGTGTATTCAAAGTTTCCTTTCATAGGAGGTGTCTTTGTATCTGTAAAGGCCATTACTTGTTTTAATCCCGTTCGTCCTATAAAATCGTATTTTGTATCTGTTATCATTACATTTTCATTCTTTTTAGATTTATCATTTGTATCATCATTCATTTCTATATATCTATCCAAGTCTTCGGACGGATATACTATAGTTAATGCCTCTAAAGGTTTTTGTAGTAAGGTAAATCCAAAAGAGTTCAACTCTTCGAATCCAGATAAACTTTGTTCCTCTTTTTGATTATGAAAATTATTAATTATCATTTGATACCCTTTTTCTTGATACGGGCCTACAAAAGTTTCATATATAGATGTTTTCAAAACGTCATTCATGACCTCGTCTACATTAATTTTTTTCCCATTTAATTGTGTTGTAGGATACTCAATATTATCAAAGGTATTTCCAGGCGAAAATATATTCGGATATATACGGAATGGAAATGTATAAGGGTTTTCACCTCTTACAAAAGATACATATCCGGTAGCTTTTCTCAATAAAAGTTCTTCTCCTTCATTTTCTTGTCCTTTTCCTTTTTTGAAACTTCCATCTTTCTCAAATACATCTCTAGTGTTTAGTATTCCACGTCCATCATTCATATTCATCAAGTTTAATAACCAAATTACTTCTTTATAACTATTATACATTGGAGTAGCTGATAATAATAATAAACGGACATTTTGGGTATATAAAACTACCTTTGTCAACATAGGAGCTAATTTATTATCTTCATTCAAATTATGAACTTCGTCGATTACAATTAAACGTCCGTCAAACTCGTATTTCATATTTCGTTTTTGGACCATCTCTTTCTCTTCTTCTGAATCGAACTCTCCACGAACTTGTAATACTTTTTCAACATAATTAGCAAACTCATTGTATCCCACAAACATATAAGAGTTATTAATGATATTGTTAATTTGTTGGATTACCTTTTCTCTGGTTATACCCTTCATGTTCATTGGGTTAATCTCATTTAATAATTTATTTCCAATACATCCAGTAATTACCCATTGTCCATCTACCTTATTTAACTTTCGCTTATCAAACAATTGTAATCGGAAATTATCTTGAACATTGGGCGATGCAACAATTAATGTTCGTTTCTCAATTCCCATTTGATTTAAATAATCACGCTGTTCTTCACAAACACCTATCGCAGAACAGGTTTTTCCTGTTCCTAGTCCGTGATACAATAAAAGACTGTTATAAGGAGTATTATATGATAAAAAGTTTTTTACAAATAATTGATGAGGAGCTAATTCAAAGCTAGCATTGTTCATTATATTAGATTGCTCTTTGATTTCCATTATTCTCCCATCATACTTTGTATCATAAAACTCTTTTTTCTCTGCGATTTTTATTATAAACTTAGGGTCGTCTAATTGCGGATATAAAATATCTTTATTCATAATTTTATTTACTTCATTCATACTCTCTCTATCTCCATTTGATTCAGATTCTTCGAGTTCTTGAATTTGTTGTCGTTCAATAATCTCTTTTTTTAATTTGAAATTATTACATTCCTTACTTATTTTATCGCTATCACAATTATTTTTCATATATTCATCTTTTAATACATCTCCAATCATTTTTTCATTTGTTTCATTTTCATCACTATCACTATTACTTATTTCTGAACGATTATCCATTACTTTATATCTATATTATATTATGAGTATTATGAATATAATGTATATTCCTCTAATACTTTATTAATATGTTGTATTATTCTTTTTTTTTCTAAATTATCATCTCGAATTGACTCTAGACAATTATGAATATTTTTCCATTCTAATTTACTAACTTCTGATTCCTGGTAATTATCCAATAAATTATTTTCTTTTTCAGTGGTTTCAATAAAACCTAAATAATATTTGTGTTTATATGCTCTATGATTCGAACCAATAAATAATTCTTCAAATGGAACCAGATTATTTATAATATTTAATCGAGAACTAGGTATCCCAGTCTCTTCAGAAAACTCGCGCATGGCACATACCAGCTCCTTTTCGCGTAAATTACGTCTGCCCTTTGGAAACTCCCATTCCTGTTCTGTCCACTGTGTATTACTATCGTCTAATAAAGTATCTAATGTGTAGTGATTTGTACCAATATTCATACCACTTTTTATAATATGAAACTTTTTTTGTGAAACCATTTCTTCATTCTTGTATTGATTGGTATATTCCCTTCCCCATAACATTTTCCAACACTCTTCAAAACTATGAGTTCTCAAGCGTTGCTTTTCATCTAGAGACATTCCATCAATACACTGTTTAATTCGGTCAATATTATATAACGAATATTTGCCACGAATAAAATCAATATATCCGAATGAATCTTTTCTTCTTATCATCAAATATTCATACTTATTCTCTTTTTTATTTTCGTGTATGGCTATAATACCATAGCTGATTATAGGCAACTTACACTGATGAAATAAATGCCCCAACTTCTCACAGTTGGTACATATATTTTGTTCCGACTTATTTTTATTCATATCTTGTCTGCTCTTATTCATACATTGTTTTATTTTATTCATAATTGTATATAATAAATAATTATGTTTAAACAAGTATCTTTTAATGTTTAATTACTATAATTAGTAAGAATGAAATTAGACCCTACCATATGGGGACCACATTACTGGTTCTTCATCCACACAATTGCGTTCACATACCCGACAACACCTAACTCAGTCACGAAAAAAAAATATTATGACCTCATACAAAATATGCCGTTATTTATACCCACACAATCTGCCTCGAAAACGTTTGAAAGTTTTTTAAACTTGTATCCAGTAACTCCTTATTTAGACTCCAAAGATGCATTTATTAGATGGACTCATTTCATTCATAATAAAATAAATGAAAAACTTGAAAAACCATGTATTTCTCTTAGCTCTTTTTATAAAACGTATTACGATGAATATAAACCTACTAACATAAAAATGAGGGAATATTACAAAACGATTAGCAGGTTAATTTACGTGGCTATTTTATTATTTTTGATAATTATCATATACATTTTGTATAACAAATAAAATATAACAAGTATATATAGTAAAAAATATGACTACTCAAAATAATCAATCTATGCTCATTGGAGGTAAAGTAATTGATGCAGGTGGTTTTGGATGTGTATTGTATCCTTCCATACCATGTAATAATAGCAACAAGGTTAACAAAAAATATGTCACGAAACTTATGTTAAAAGAATATGCTGAAGAAGAATATGATAAAATTAATAAAATTCATCGTATACTAGAGAATATACATAATTATCAAAAATATTTCTTAATTAATAATATTTATTTATGTACTCCCTCACATTTATCAAAAGATGACCTGGTATTGTTTGACAAAAAATGTAAACCTCTTGTAAAAAATAAAATTAACCGAAATAATATTAATCAACATCTAGACAAATTATATGCGCTGAATATGCCTTATGGCGGAACTAGTCTAGATAGCATATTAGAACATGGAGCATTATTTAGTGACATTTATTTATTGAATATTCATTTAATTCAATTATATCAGTATGGAATCATTCCTATGAATAATAAACATGTATGTCATGGCGATTTAAAAGCCTCTAATATTTTAATATTATCAGAATCGCAAAAAGACCCTATCGTTCGTATGATTGATTGGGGTATGGCGTTTACTAAAAGTAATACAAGTCATTATAATAAATATACCAGTTCTTTTAACTTCAATATTATTTTTTCAGTTTTACTCATGCGCGACGATTTCGTTAAGAAATATAATTCACTACTTGACTCTAATAATACCACAGCCATTCAAATATATGAGATTATCTTTGCTCGGATAAACAAAGAAGAAAGTGGGTTGAAGCTATTAAATATGATATTTAAAATATTATTCAAAGACACTTCATACTATGAGAAAGTATTATCTACTATTCCTGACAAAATGAAAAAACATAAATATCAGTATATTGTACCTTTTCTCCTTCATTATAATTATAAAATATTGAAACAGTTTACATACAATCAAAGATTCGATGCTAATAAATATTTTACGGAGGTCATGATTTATAACCTTGATGTTTGGGGATTTATTAGTTGTTATTCCTATCTTGTTTTGTCTTATTACAACAAAGTACCAGTTGAATCGTATGATTTAAAAATAATCAACGCAGTTCGTCAACTATATATGGATATCCTTTATTATCCTACTACTAAAATAAATCATAATGTTATTATCAATCATTTAACAGATATTACAAATATATATAAGGAATATTCCTATAACAAAAATGATGTTCTATATGATCATGCTAACAAGTCTTCATTACCACTCTCTAAAACCATTGTTAATACCCTCAATACAACGTATACACATAAGAAACACACTTCTAACTCTACAATAAAGCAAAGACATAATAGACATAGACATAGACATACGATTACACTTAAAAAAAAGAACTAAATAAATTACTAACAAACATTATTATCTAATTTTATATAAATACTATATTATATGAAATTAGAAATTCTTATATTTGGAGTGACCGGATTTTTTATATTCAATACTTATCACGATGGAAAATATAGCAAACTTTTTTATAAAAATAAAAAATACTTACAAATCGTATTTTTTTCATTTATTGGACTATCGTTATATTTGATGGCAAAACGCAATCCAAAACAATGTAAAAGTATGCTACTCAACGCAAATAATATAATTAAGTATATGCCAATTGATAAAACATCTATAGACATGATATCGCCTATTTTAGACTTTACAAATAATAATAATAACGAATCACAGACAAACTTTATGCAAGAGTTTAATCAAGAAAATACACAAATCAACAACCAATACGAGAGAAAAATCCTACAATCGGGAGGGGTTTCGAACGGTAAAAAAGGCACTAAACGTTCAGTAAGTGAAACAAAAAAGAAATATGTCGCATCGCAACAGGGATGGAAATGTGGGGAATGTAAAGAGAAGTTGAACGCATGGTTTGAAGTTGACCATTGTGTACGATTAGAACATGGAGGTGGGAATAATGTTGAAAATCTGGTGGCATTATGTCGTGAGTGTCATGGTTGTAAAACTGCTATGGAAAATATGTAATTTTCAATGTATACATATTTTATATAATTTTTTATTTATTATGATATAATATAAATAAAGAATCAAAAAATAACATGAACTCTACTTTATCTTCTGATAAAAAAGAATCATATCCTTTATTGCGGTCAAGCTTTTTTATAAATATGAAAGAGACATTTGTATTGTTTTTATACATAATTATCCTTATACTCATATTTACATTAGGAAATAAAAAAGCAATCGACCATTATGCGATAGGTATTCTACTTGCACTAGTTCCTATAGGAATATTTTTATTTTATTCATCACTAAAAACTATTAATACTGGAATACATTTATCATTTAATATGAATCTTATGAAATATAGTATCATTTTTTTCTGTCTCCTTTTGTTTGTAGCTATATTTTACTTCAGTAATCCAGGAAATTATGTAGAACAATATTCAGGACCGTATATGTTGTTTACCTGGCTACTTATCTTATTCGGGTTCATTTTTTTACTCACATTTGTAAACTTTCCAACCACAAGTGAAAATGGAATAGAAAATACAGGGATATTTCGCGGATTTACATTATTTTCAATAATAAATGTGGTTCTTTTTATTGGTTTTATTATCGCAGTTACATACTATTTAAGCACAATCCCTACAAACACTAGTGACTTTACTAGTATAGCAGTATTGTCATCCCTTCTAGTCGTTGTCTGGTTAATATTTACAATTATGGGTTTAGGTGTTCCTAATACAAACCAGTTGAACGCAGAAGAATCTCAACAATCCACCTTTTCAAAATATTTTCTAAATGCGTTGTTTCTTGTTACCGGATTGACTACTGTAGGCCTTTTAATAGTATGGATCATCAATAGTACAATAATGGGTGGTAGTTCAAGTTCTACATGGAGACTAGTTTTGAATATTTGTGTTGTTTTAGCAGCATTTGGAATATTTTTTAAACTATTATCCAGTACTACGTATTACAATAAATCTCCACTTCTGAGACTCATTTTAGATTCGGTATTTTATATTCCATGTTTGGTTGTCAATCTTGTTGACCTAATCGTTCAATATATTTTGGGACCTATTTATCATTATCTTATGGCACCTATATTCAAATATGGTTCCAAATATGGACCTCAAGGATTAAAAGCAGCAAAAGGTGTAGGAACAAATCTTTATAATACTAACAGGAGTTATTATATCATTTTGTTAACTACAATCTGTTTATATTTATTGAAATATATCGTATTACCTTATACAAATAAGAAAAAAGCACAAAGTAGTGGAACCCTCATCGTAAACAAACCAATTGCACTTAATGTGGAAAATACGTTGGGTGGATACAAGGAATTAAATAATATTCCAGATGTCATACCCAGTGTTCCTTCTACTTCATCAAAACCTTTCCCTTATAATTACCAGTTCGCCTTGTCATTTTGGTTACTTTTTGATGGAGTTTCCAATCAAAATGCCCCTAACAATATAAATGATACAACTGTGCTGAATGTTTTTGATATTATCAAACTAGATTATAATTCTAAACTGAATACCTTGAAGTTTAACGTATTGAACAATAAGAATAGTACTGACTTCATTTATCTTTATGGGTTGGAAAATATTACACAACAAAAATGGAATAATATCATATTGAATTATAACAATGGAACATTAGATATCTTTTATAATGGAGTATTGGTTAACAGTGCTAATAGTATTGTTCCACAAATGTCTTATGAAAATATCACCAGTGGAAGCGGAGTAAATGGGATTGACGGAGGTATTTGTAATGTGAACTTTTTTAATAAAATATTAACCAACACACAAATATATGATATTTATAATAGCAACAAACTAGCCAACCCTCCAGTAATTCCATATATGAATTATACAATTATTCCAGTTGAAAAAAGAACACAACAATCAACCATCACTAACGATGTGAACGCCTCTTCCAATATTAATATTAATTTACCACTGAGCTTTACAGACGAACCGACCGATATTACAGTTGCTGATGGTGAAATATTAGCTACTCCCGACAATACGTTTGATACAGATTATTTATCGTTGAAATGGTTCTTTACCAATAATGGCAATACAACAGGAGGATTAGAATGAGTAATTTGATAAATATAAATATAATATGTCATATACTTTGGATATCAATCATAATATTTTATATAGGTAATATATAAATATTATGGGTGTTGAGACTATTATAGCAATTATCGCAATTATATTACTTATTAACTATATTATCAGCTATATTTTTAAAACAAAATATCTTGCGGGTTATAACAAGGCCACCAACACCACTACAATTGACGCGGCCTCATTGAATGATAACACATCCATATCAAACCCTGTCAATTATTCTATGTCTTTATGGATGTATGTAAATGATTGGACATATCGGTACGGAGAAGAAAAAATAATTGCTGCTAGAGGATTTCCGATTAATAATACTATTCTTTTACCCTCTCCTTCTTTAACTTTAGGGAGTATTGAAAATCAGATGATTATTCGAAGTAGTTATTATTTACCAGATGGACCACCTCCATCTAGCGCTACTGGCGCAAATACTACATCTAACTCGCCTATCACCCCTGTTATGTGCGGGGTTGGTTGTAATCCCATTGATGAAAGTGACCAGAAATTATTACAAACATTGGGAATTAATATGAATAATTTAGGACAATCAGAAAATGTTATCTCTAATATACCATTACAAAAATGGATAAACGTTATCGTATCTGTATATGGACGCAGTATGGATGTATATCTAGATGGTAAAATGGTAAATACATTTGTTATGCCCGGTATCTCTGCGGTCAATAAACAAGCAGGATTATCAATCACCCCTTTTGGTGGATTTTCTGGATACACCACACGAATGCTATATCTACCCAATAGCGTGAACCCTCAACAAGCATGGAATATTTTTAGTGAAGGATACGGAAGCACTCCTGGGTTAGTAAATACAAAAGTTAGCGTATCTTTCTCAGAAAATGGTGTTAGTAATGGCACCCTGACATTTTAATTCATCTTCATAAAAATAATTATGCGGTAAATTATTATTTTATACAGATAATATATAAAATAATAATTATATGAAGACTTTTACCATTATATTACTTATTGTAATCATTTTAATTATTTATTTCATTTATCAATACATTCAATCCAGTCGTACATTAACAAATATTATGGATGCTAAAAATGAGTTCACTATCTTAGCAAAAGACCTCGTCACTACAAAAACGTCTACCACTAATAGTTATTCTATATGGATGTATATTGATGACTGGACATATAGAAATGGAGAAAAAAAAATAGTATTCTTACGAGGCAAACTAGATACTAACAATGACCCTATCGATCCTTGTCCATCTGTACATTTAGGAGAATATGACAATGATTTATATGTTCAAATGACTTATAATGATAGTATCACATCCAGTGTCAAGATTCACCATTGTTCTGTATCCAATATTCCTATTCAGAAATGGGTGAATGTAACTACCGTTGTAAGTGGGAGAACTGTTGATATTTACCTCGATGGAAAACTAGTGAATACTTGTCTTCTTCCTGGTTCAGTTCACATTGATAATACGACAGATGCGTATATTACTCCCGCCGGAGGATTTTCAGGATATACCAGTAAGTTCCAATATTATGATTACGCATTAACTTCCAAAGAAGTATGGGATGTTTATACTAGTGGTTATGGTGGTAGCTCCTATATTACAAGTCTATTGAATACGAAAGTTAATATTTCTATTTCGAATAATGGTGTCGTAGAAAGTGCATATACTATTTAATGTTTACTTTGAAAACCTATATTTTTATTTGTTTATATATTATATACAAATAAAATGAATACAATAGAAAGTTCAATCGACAAAACAACTAGTTCATTAGCAGGTAAGGCTCGCGGTAGCGGTATTACTGACTTTATGAATTCGAATAGTATCATTGCCCGAGTGTCCTTTATTTTATTGATTGTGTTTATATTCATTATATTAAGTCAAATCATTACCAATATAATTTCTTGGTATTATCAAACAGGTTCCTCTCCTCATTTACTTGATGGTATGATTAATGCCACTCACAGTATGGTCATTTCTCAAGACCCGAATAACGCAAATGCGATTCCCATTACAAAATCAAACAATCAGCAGGATGGTTTAGAGTTTACATGGTCAACATGGTTATTTGTTAATGATGTCGCACCTACTAGTACATATCGTCACGTATTTCACAAAGGGAACTATACAATGAATGCTTCGGGGTTGAATGCTCCTAATAATGGACCGGGACTATATTTGACACCAGATACCAATAATCTTGCGGTTGTCATGAGTACTTACGACAATTCGCAAGAAGAAATTATTGTAGAAGATATTCCGTTGAACAAATGGTTCAATGTGATTATCCGTGTTACAAACCAAACGTTGGACATATATATCAATGGAGTTGTTACTAAAAGTTTAGTATTAAGAGGTGTTCCTAAACAGAACTATGGCGATGTCTTCATTGCCTCCAATGGAGGCTTTGTCGGTTATATCTCTAATCTGTGGTATTTTGATTATGCGACCAATGCTAGAGAAATATACAATTTAGTACAAAATGGTCCAGATACCACACTCGCAGGTTCTTCAGCCGTATCTGATACCAACAGCAATTATTTATCTATGAAATGGTACTTCTCGGGACAAGGTGACATGTATAACCCTTAAGTTACCACCGTCTATATAATTCGATATCGTATATCGGTTCGTTGGATTCTTTTGATATCATATCTTCTCGTCTACTGGAGATATGATAATATGTTATGAATGATGAATTATATTTTGTAATGTATAATTACCTGCGTTTATGATGTCTCTTTGTTTTTTTTGATTTTGTTCCCTTTCTTTTACGCATTGTTTTCCTTAATTTCTTTGTTTTCTTCTTACTGCCTCCCCTTTTGGCGGAGGGTCCTTTTTTCACTATAGGTTTTGACTTAGACGTCCACCGTGGATTTTTTATAGCTTCACCACCTGGTCCACCTTGAACCTTTACGTAGTGACTGCCTGGTTTAATACCAGGATTTTTTGGGGTCTTATTAGCATGACTACTCATAATACCGATTCTATATAATATAGACCTATTTTTATTTTTTTACTACAAAAAATGAAAAATAAAAATTATTTAT